>MDTB01138902.1_pt1 | contig 23758 bp, 24 predicted proteins | sample 811161 | NCBI WGS metagenome assembly MDTB01 (sample SAMN05326650, study PRJNA326480) | marine metagenome | isolation source: seawater | place: Mediterranean Sea | collected 2009
TATTTTACGTCTTTGATAGTATTAAAGAGCTTAAATGTATTTCAAGGAGAGGTGGCTGAGCGGCTGAAAGCACTGGTCTTGAAAACCAGCAACGGGGCAACTCGTTCGTGGGTTCGAATCCCACCCTCTCCGCCATTAAAGTTTAAAATTTTTGAATATTTCAAAAATTTTATTTTTTTTAATCTTTTTTTGAATGATTCCTTTTTGGTAGAAATCTAAAATTACCTCATCTTCTAAATTAAGAAATTCATCTAATTCAACTAAAAGACTCTCATCAAAAGTATCAATATATTTATTAACAAAAGCACTAAGTAGAATGTCCATTTCTTTTGTCCCTCTATAACCGGCTCGATAAATTAATTTTTTTTTAAATATTTCTAATTTATTGTGCATAAAATTACATTATACATAATTTAATCATTTAAATGAGAAAAGATTATATATTTAAAGAAATAACAGAATTAAAAGGGGTTGGACCTCAATTATCGAAATATTTAAAAAAAAAAAAGATAGAAAAAGTTAAAGATATAATTTTAAACCTACCATATTCAGAAACAGATAGATCAAAAATTTTTAAGTTAAATGAATTAGAAGTTGGAAAAATTCAATCTATAAAGGTTAGGGTAATAAAATTAAATTTTCCACGAATTAAAAACCTTCCAAACAAAATCATATGTGAAGATGAGACTGGCAGAATTGACATTGTTTATTTTAATAGTCGAGAGGGTTATTTAAGAAAATTATTCCCTGTCAATGAATGGATTATAGTTAGTGGAAAAATAAATTTTTTTAACAAAAAATATCAAATAACAAATCCTGATTACGTAACTAAGTTAGATAACCAGGAATATGTAATAAAAAATATTCCAAAATATAATTTAACAAAAGGAATTAATGAAAAGAAATATAGATCAATAAGTGAACAGGTAATTAAGAATATTCCTAAAATTGATGATTGGTTAAGTGAAGATTTTATAAAAAATAATAATTTAATTGATTGGAACGGAAGTATTAACAATCTTCATAATTCTAAAGACTCAAGAAATAACAAATCCAGGAGCTTTAGAAGATTAGTATTTGATGAACTTTGTGCAAATTTTTTAATTTTATCTGAAAATAGAAAGAAAATTAGAAAAGAAAAATTACCCAAAAAGTTTAATAAAAATTTTGCAGAGTCTATAATAAAAAAATTACCATTTAATTTAACTACAAGTCAAAAAAATGTCACATTAGAAATTAATAGAGATTTAGAAAGTAATAAAAGAATGTTTAGGATCATTCAAGGAGATGTTGGTTCAGGTAAAACAATCGTTTCTTTATTAGCAATTATAAATGTAATCAAAAGTGGATATCAATGTGCACTGATGAGTCCTACAGAAATTTTAGCGAAACAACATTATGAGCTTACAAAGAAAATTTTAAAAGATAATGATTTTAAAATAGATTATTTAACTGGAAAAACTGAATATAAAAAAAGAAAAGAAACAATTAGTAATTTATTAAATGGAAAAACTGATTTATTAATTGGAACACATGCTTTATTCCAAAAAAAAATAAATTTTAAAAAACTTGGTTTAGTTGTAATTGATGAACAACATAAATTTGGTGTTCAGCAAAGGAGTGATCTTGCTAAAAAAGGAGGTGATGATTGCGATGTTTTACTTATGTCTGCTACACCAATTCCAAGAACAATGATGATGTCTTTATATGGTGATATGGATATTTCAAAGATTACAGAGAAGCCCGCTAAAAGAAAAAAAATTATTACACTTAGCAAACCCGAAAAGAAAATTAATGAACTTTGGCCCTATTTAAAAGAACAAATTAAAATTGATAATCAAGTTTTTTGGGTTTGTCCTTTAATTGAAGAATCATCTTTTTTAGACTACTCATCTGCAAAAAAAAAATTTGAAATGATAGAAAATAAATTTAAGAATAAAGTTGGTCTTATACATGGTGCTTTAGATAAAGAAGAAAAACAAAAAATTTTAAAAGAATTTTTGGAAAAAAAAATTTCAATACTTGTCTCTACTACTGTAATCGAAGTAGGAATTGATTTTCCTAATGCGAACCTTATAATTATTGAAAATGCAAATAAATTTGGACTCGCTCAGTTACACCAATTAAGAGGGAGAGTTGGTAGAGGTACAAAACAAGGAACATGTATTCTTTTATTCAAAGAAGGTTTGAGTAAAAATGCTATAAAAAGAATAAAGATTTTGAAAAACTCTGATGATGGTTTTTTTATAGCTGAAGAAGACCTGAAGTTAAGAGGGTTTGGTGATCTTATAGGGTACCAACAAAGTGGTGTTAAAAACTTTAGATTTGCTGATCCTGTTCATCATGAAGATTTATTTGTATTAGCTGAAAATCACATAAAAAATGCTGAAGATGAAATCAATCAAAGAAAATACTCATTTCTTTTGAAGTTATTTGATAAAGCAGAGATAATTAATATAAATAAAACTTAATCAATATTGGTAGTTCCAGCTGAAACTATAAATTTTGAAGCTTGTTCAAAGGAAACGTTTAAATAGATTAAATCTTTTTTTGGGACCATTAATAAAAAACCACTTGTAGGATTAGGCGTTGTAGGAACAAATACATTGACAATCTCATCTTTAAGATTTTCTTTAATAATACCCTCATTATCTTTTGTTGCAAACCCAACCGCCCAGACCCCTTTTCTAGGATACTCTAAAAGTACTACACTTTTTTGTTTATTGTCTGTTTTTGTAAAGCTCTCAGTCATCTGACCTATAGCAGAATAAATGGTCCTTAGGATTGGAATTTTTTTCAGAATATTATTAAAGAATTCAAAAAATTTTTTACCTAGGAAAGAAAGAGAAAGCCAGCCTATTATAGTAATTACTAATAATGCTATCAATATTTCTAAACCTGGAATATCAAAGGGAAGATAATTATTTGGATTAATTTTTTTAGGTACAATTTTTCCAGAAATTCTTATAAAAAAGACAGTCAAATACAATGTAATACCTATAGGAATAAGGACTACAATACCTGCAATAAAATTATTTCTAATTCTAGAAAAAACCGATTTTTTTATATTTGTTTTAGTCATTAATTTAAGAATAGCTTGAAAATATTATAAATGCTATTATTAAGATAAAAATTGCAATTAATAATTTATTATTTAAAATCATGTATCTAAAATGTATAACATAAATAGAAGAAAATTTCTTGGCTATTTTGGTTGCAGTTGTTGTTCTTTGATACTGCCCTCATGCACTACTGTTCCTATAACGGAAAGAAAGCAACTAAGTATAATATCTGAACAAAGAATTAATAGACAAGCAGCTGCTGCATATGAAAACTTTAGAAGTAAATCAAAATTAATAACTTCAGGCAGTCAATTAGATGAAGTAAGAAAAATTGGAAAAAAAATAGAATATGCTGTGAGTGCTTTTTTTGATCAACAAGGAAAAGATAATCCTACAAGAAATTTTGGCTGGGATTACGTATTAGTAGACAACGATAAAATTGTGAACGCTTGGTGTATGCCGGGTGGAAAAATTGCTGTTTATACGGGGCTTTTAAAGATTACAAAAAATATTGATGCTCTTTCGATTGTAATGGGTCATGAAATAGCCCATGCTGTAGCGAGACACTCTGTTGAAAGAATGAGCCATGCTATGACAATAAATTTAGGAACAACCGTTGCAGATATTTTTTTAGGTGGCGCTATAAACAGAACTAGGAATACTATTGGGCAAAATACAGGTATGGATATTTTTCAATTAGGCATAATGAATCCATTTGGAAGAAAACAAGAAACAGAAGCAGATTATTTAGGATTAATTTTTTCGTCTTTATCTGGGTTTGATATTAGAGAGTCTGTTAATTTATGGAAAAGAATGTCACAAAAAAATAAAGGTAAGGAACCACCTGTTTTTTTAAGCACACATCCAAGTAGTGAAAAAAGAATTGAAAACTTAAATAATTGGATAACAGAAGTTATGATTAAATATCCACCAATAAAATCTTAATTACTGGTGAGCCCTGATGGACTCGAACCATCGACACCCTCCTTAAAAGGGAGGTGCTCTACCAACTGAGCTAAGGGCCCTCAAAATAAGTTCTTTTATATACTTATTGATTAAATTTCAAATAATTAATCGAACAAATTTATATATTTTTTATAAAATAATTGAAATGTGCCATTATGAATATTTTTCTGAATTTCGCGCATAAATTGTTGATAAAAATATATATTATGTAAAGAAATTAGCATTGAGGCCATCATTTCGTTAGATTTAATAAGATGATTTAAATAACTTTTTGAATATCTATTTAAGTCTCGAATTGTGCAATTTTCATCTAAAGGAGACTTGTCATTTTGATATTTTGAATTTTTCAAATTGATCTTGCCTTGCCATGTAAAAGCTAGACCCGTTCTTCCAGATCTAGTTGGCATAACACAATCAAACATATCTATTCCCTCGTTGACTGCACCCAATATATCAGATGGTGTACCAACACCCATAAGATATCTTGGTTTGTTTTTAGGAAGATAATTTGTAGTTTCGCTCAAAATCTTAAACATATCTGATTGATTTTCACCAACTGCTAATCCACCCATTGCATAGCCACTGAAATTTATATCTATTAATTTTTCAATGCTCTCAATTCTTAAATCTTTAAATAATCCACCTTGAACAATTCCAAATAAAGCTTTTGACTTAATGTTTCCAAACTCGATCTTGCTTCTCTTGGCCCAATTTGTTGAAACATCTATTGCTTTTGATAAGATTTTTTTATCAGACGTAAGTTTGGGACACTCATCTAAGACCATCAAAATGTCAGAATTAATAGATTTTTGAACTTGAATACTTTTTTCTGGACTTAAAATTATTTTTTTCCCGTCCAAATGCGAACTAAAAATAGCACCGATTTTTAAATCGATTTTATTAAATTTTGATAAAGACATAATCTGATATCCACCAGAGTCAGTTAATATTGGTTTTTTCCAATTCATAAAATTATGAAGACCATTGAATTCATTAAGCGTTTTTATCCCCGGTCTAAGTAATAAATGATAAGTGTTACCTAAAATAATTTGAGTATTAGTTTTTAAGATATCGTTTGTAAATACTCCTTTAACAGTTCCTTGAGTGCCGACTGGCATAAACGCAGGTGTATCTATAGAACCTCTATGTGTATGAATTTTTCCAAGTCTAGCTTTGTCATCTTGAGTGACTAACTCAAAAGAAAATTCTTTACTTAACATTAAAAATTATTTTGATTTTATAGAAATTATTTTATCAGGTTCTTGAACAGATCCACTGTTTGGATCACCTTTTTTTATCATATCTACAAATTCCATTCCTTTGATAACTTTTCCAAAAGCTGAGTATTGTCTGTCTAAATGTGGAGCAGAGTCATAGCAAATAAAAAATTGACTATTTGCACTATCAGGATCCGCTGAGCGTGCAGCTGAAAGAATTCCTCTTGTATGCGCTATATCTGTGAATTCAGCTTTAACATTAGGCAACTCAGAGCCACCTGTGCCAGCCAATGACAAATTAAAGTCTGAAGTATTTGAATTTCCAAATTTTACATCTCCAGTCTGAGCCATAAAACCTTCTATAACTCTGTGAAAAACCACTCCATCATATTTTCCACTATTTGCTAATTCTTTAAATCTTTTTACGTGGTTTGGTGCTTTCTCAGGATAGAGTTCTATTTCAACATCACCGTAAGTTAATTTTAAAATCATAAGATTATTTTGAGCGAAAATATTTGTAGTTAATAAACTAAAAAATAAGATAAATAAATAGATATTTTTTTTCATTAAATTTTATTTTTTAGTAATTTTACTGTCGATCTAGTCACAAATCTATCTATATTACCACCTAAACTTGCAATCTCTTTAACAAATTTTGATGAAATAATTTGATTTTCGACGTCGGACATTAAGAACATTGTTTCAATCTTAGAATTTAATTTTTTATTCATGCCAGCTAGCTGAAATTCGTACTCAAAATCAGAAACTGCTCTTAATCCTCTTATTATCGTCCCTGCTTTATATTTTTTACATAAGTCAATAGTTAGAACATCAAAAGGTACAACTTTGATTTTACTTTTGCTGAATTTAAGGTCTTTGAATAATGAATTTTTAATTATACTTAATCTATCTTCGATAGAAAAATGGTAATTTTTATTAATATTATCTGTTGTGGCTACAATAAGTCTGTCAAAAACTTTTAGTGATTTTTTGATTACATCAATGTGCCCATATGTAATAGGGTCAAAAGTGCCTGGATAAATAGCTGTGTTCATATTCTTATTGTATGTTGTCTTCAATTTTAATCACAGAAACAACTTTTTCGCTACCAGATAATTTTTTAATCCTAACACCTTGCGTATTACGACCCGCAACTCTAATTTCTTTAACTGCACAACGCATAATACTGCCTTTGTCTGTCGATAAAATAATTTCATCAGTTTCACTTACTACTAAAGATGAGGATATATTTCCATTTCTTGGTGAATTGATAATTCCAATAATTCCTTTTCCTCCTCTATTTGTCACTCTGTAGTCTAAGTATGATGATCTTTTTCCATATCCATTTTCTGATACTGATAAAATAAATTTATTTACCGCATTTTTTATTTTTTTATCCTTATCGATAGTTTTAGGGTCAATTTTACTATTATCCAGAATCGATACCGATATCACTTTATCTTTATCATTTAATTGAATTCCTTTTATTCCCTTAGAAGCTCTACCTTTAAACAATCTCAATTTTTTAGATTTAAATCTTATACATTTACCAAATTGGGTGCTTAATAAAATATCTTGATCTTCTCTACAAATTTTAACTCCTATAATTCTATCATCTTGATCTAATTTCATTGCTATCTTTCCACTATTATTGATATTTACAAAATCCTCTAAAGTGTTTTTTCTTATATTGCCTTTGGCTGTAGCAAAAATTACCATTAAATTTTTCCATTCTGTCTCATCTTCAGGTAAAGGCATTATTGAGCTAATAGAATGATGACTTTTAAGAGGTAAAATATTGAATATAGATTTGCCCTTAGAAGCAGAGGTACCCTCAGGTATTTTATGTGCTTTAATTTTATAAACTAATCCTTGTGTAGAGAAAAATAAAACAGGTGTATGAGTATTAGCGGTAAATATTTGAACGACAAAGTCCTCCTCTCTTGTTGAGATGCCTGTTTTCCCCTTCCCACCTCTTTTTTGAGCCTTTAAAGAGCTGAGTGGACTACGTTTTATATAACCTTGATTGGTAATACTTATTACCACTGACTCTTTTTGGATTGTTTCCTCTATATTATAGTTGAGCACCGCATCAATAATCTTAGTTTTTCTTGGTGAAGCAAATTTATCTTTAATATTCTCTAATTCCTCAATAATTAATTTGTATAATGTTTTTTTTGAACCAATGATTCTATTAAACTCAATGATCATCTTCGATAATTTACTTATTTCTGATTCAATTTCTCCTATTCCATAAGCGGTTAATTTTTGTAATCTCAATTCTAATATTGCGTTGACTTGATTTTCAGATAAGGAGTAATTAGTTAAATTTTTCCTTTTTTCTATTAGAGCAATTAACTTTGCACTTTTTTTAATTTTCCACTTTTTTGAAAGTAAATTTTTTTTCGCAGTTTCTGAATCTTTAGAATTTTTTATTATCTTAATTACCTCGTCTATATTTTCAACAGCTGTAGCTAAACCGATTAAAATATGAGCTCTTTCTTCTGCTTTTTTTAAATCAAATTTTACCCTTTTAATAACAGTGTCTTCTCGGAATTTTAAAAATTCAGAAATAAATTCTTTTAAGTTTAAAATTTTTGGTTTGTTATTTACAATTGCTAAAGTATTAAATCCAAAAGAACTTTCAATATTTGTAAGTTTAAATAATTGCCTTCTAATTGTTTCAGGTTCAATTCCTTTCCTTAACTCAATAACTACACGAATTCCCTCTCTGTTTGACTCGTCTCTGATATCTCTTATTCCCTCAATCTTTTTATCTCTTACAAGTTGAGCAATTTTTTCAATTAAAATAGATTTATTAACCTGATAAGGTATGGATTTTATAATTAATGTTTCTCTGCCACCTTTTTTTTCTTCTAAATCGATTTCACCTCTAATTTTAAAAGAGCCCCTTCCTTTGTTATATCCCTGTTTAATAATATCTTTTCCTATAATAATGCCTCCTGTTGGAAAATCTGGACCTGGAACATGTTTCATTAATTGCGTGATCGTAATATCTTTATTGTTTATATAAGCTATTGTTCCGTCAATAACTTCACCTAAGTTATGTGGAGGAATACTTGTAGCCATTCCTACTGCGATACCGCCGGCTCCATTAACTAATATATTTGGGTACTGCGAAGGTAAAACTTCTGGCTCTTTTTCTGTTTCATCATAATTGCTTCTATAATTAACTGTGTTTTTTTCTAAATCTTCTGTCAAAAATTGTGCAATTTTACCTAATTTAGTTTCAGTATATCTCATGGCAGCTGGGGGGTCTCCGTCGATAGAACCGAAATTACCTTGGCCTGTGATTAAAGGCACTCTCATTGAAAAATCCTGAACTAATCTTACTAATGCGTCGTAAACAGATTGATCACCATGAGGATGATATTTACCTATAACATCTCCTACTATACGAGCCGATTTTCTAAAGGGTTTTGACCAATCATAGCCTCCTTTATACATTGCATAAATTATTCTTCTATGTACTGGTTTCAAACCATCTCTTACATCAGGAAGAGCTCTGCTGACTATTACGCTCATAGCGTAAGATAGGTAAGATGAACTCATCTCATCTTGTACAAAAATAGGTTTGAAAGATTTATTATTCTCTAGGATATTTTTTTCCATGAAATTTTAAAAAGGAATTTCATCATCTAAATCAGCGCTATCTTGATTTAGATTATCATTTGGTAAAGAGCTTTTATTTTCTGAAACTAAATTTGAATTACTGCTATTAGCTCTGCTATCCAACATTGTTAAACTAGAGTTGTAGCCCTGCAAAACTATTTCCGTTGAATATTTATCTTGACCAGAAGCTTCGTCTTTCCATTTTCTTGTACTTAATTGCCCCTCAACATATACGTTGGCACCCTTTTTAACGTATTGCTGTACAACACTAACAAGTCCCTCATTAAATATTACAACCCGATGCCACTCGGTTTTTTCTTTTCTCTCTCCGCTTGATTTATCTTTCCAACTTTGACTAGTGGCTATGCTTAATCTAGCAACACTTTTTCCATTGACCATTTGCTTTATCTCGGGATCTGCGCCTAAACGACCTATTAATTGTACTTTATTTAAACTTCCAGCCATAATATTTTTGAATAAATTTTGATTATTTATTTATATAAGTTAGTAATTATATCATAATTAGCAAATAATTATAAGATGTATGTTATTTTAAGGTTAAAAATATGTTGAAAAAAATCGTTGTAAAAGGCGCTAAAGAACACAACTTAAAAAACGTTTCTCTTGAGATACCAAAAGAGAAATTAGTTGTTATAACTGGCCTCTCTGGGTCGGGCAAATCGTCTTTGGCTTTTGATACCATCTATGCTGAAGGTCAAAGAAGATACGTTGAAAGTCTGTCTTCTTATGCAAGACAATTCCTTGATAAAATGAAAAAACCTAAAGTGGATTTAATTGAAGGTTTAAGTCCAGCTATTTCTATTGAACAAAAAAATACATCTAAAAATCCTCGATCAACAGTAGCCACAGTGACTGAAATTTATGATTACATGCGAGTCTTATTTGCTCGAGTTGGTATACCTTACTCACCTTTTACTGGTAAACCTATTGTATCGCAACCAATAAGCGAAATGGTTGATAAGATAAATAAATTACCTAAAGATAGTACTATTTTCCTTCTTGCGCCGATAGTAAGAGGTAGAAAGGGAGAATACAAAAAAGAAATTTTAAACTATAAAAAAAGAGGATTTACTAAGATAAAGGTTAATGGAAAGTACCTTAATATAGATGAATTTCCTAACTTAAATAAAAAACTCAAACATGAAATTTCGATAATTGTTGACAGGGTAGTTCTTAACTCTAACTTAGGTAATAGATTAGCTGACAGTGTTGAAACGGCTGTAAATCTTTCAAATGGATTGCTTGTAGTAGAATATGAAAACGAAACATTACCAAAAAAATTTAGAAAACGTGAAACTATTACTTTTTCTTCGAAGTTTTCGTGTCCAGAAAGTGGCTTTACTATTGAAGAAGTTGAGCCAAGACTGTTTTCGTTCAATTCACCTTATGGGGCATGTGAAGAGTGCGAAGGTATCGGACATAATCTTAATGTAGATCCAAATTTAGTTGTACCTGATCCAAAAAAAAGTCTTCAAGATGGTGCAATTGAGCCTTGGGCTAAGTCTACATCCTTATATTACGCACAAACTTTAGCATCAATTACAAAGCATTATGGAATTTCTATGTCTGATCAATGGAAAAAAATTCCAAAGAAAATTCAAGATATAATTTTATACGGATCTGATGAAGATGAAATAAAATTTTCTTATGATGATGGTTATGAGTCTTACACAACTAAAAAGTCTTTTGAAGGTGTAGTCAACAACCTAGAGAGAAGATATTTGGAGACTGATAGTGAATGGAAAAGAGAAGAAATATCACAGTATCAAAGTGAAACTGATTGTGAAAAATGTAAAGGTATGAGACTTAAAGATGAAGCACTTTGCGTAAAAATTAATTCTTTAAATATTAGTGAAGTTACAGAAAAATCTATTGATGATGCTCAAAAATGGTTTGAAAATTTACAAAATGTTTTAACTGAACGTGAAAATAAGATTGCACAACATATTTTGAAGGAAATAAACGAAAGATTAAACTTTCTTCTAAATGTTGGCTTAAATTATTTAACATTGTCTAGAGAGTCAGGTACTTTGTCTGGGGGAGAAGCACAAAGAATAAGACTTGCTTCTCAAATAGGTTCTGGTCTTACAGGCGTTTTGTATGTTTTAGATGAACCTTCTATTGGCTTACACCAAAGAGACAACAAAAAATTAATCAAAGCTCTAAAAAAATTAAGAGATTTAGGAAATACTGTAATAGTTGTTGAACATGATATTGAAACAATGGAAAATTCTGATCACATAATCGATATTGGGCCAGAAGCAGGTTTAAATGGAGGCCAGATTGTTGCTGATGGAACCGTAAAAGAAATTATTAGTAATACAAAAAGTATAACTGGTGACTACTTGTCAGGTAAAAAGTTTATTGCAATACCAAAAAAAAGAAGATTGGCAAAAAATGGAAGATTTATTGAAATAAGCGGAGCTAGTGGAAATAACTTAAAGAAAGTAAATCTGAAAATTCCAGTTGGAACTTTTACTTGTGTTACTGGAGTTTCTGGAAGTGGTAAATCTACATTGATCCTACATACTCTGTATAATGCTTTTAATTTAATGTTAAATAAAAACAAAAGTCGTAAAGTTCCAAAAGCTTTTACAGGTTTTAAAGGAACCGAGCTAATTGATAAAATAATAGATATTGATCAATCACCAATTGGAAGAACACCAAGATCAAATCCTGCTACATATACAGGTGCCTTTGGGCCTATTAGAGAATGGTTTGCAGGACTACCGGAGTCTAAAGCTAGAGGTTATAAAGTTGGAAGATATTCTTTTAATGTTAAAGGCGGTAGATGTGAAACTTGTGAAGGTGATGGCGTGATAACATATGAAATGCATTTTTTGCCTGACGTATTTATTCCTTGTGATACTTGTAAAGGAGCAAGATATAACAGAGAAACTTTAGAAATTAGATTTAAGAATAAGAATATAGCAGATGTGCTAGATATGACTGTTGAAGAAGGTTGTGATTTTTTTGAAAATATACAAAGCATAAGATCAAAATTAATTACTTTAAAACATGTAGGTCTTGGGTATATGAAAATAGGCCAGCAAGCTACAACATTATCTGGTGGTGAAGCTCAAAGAATAAAGCTTGCCAAGGAATTATCGAAAAGACCAACTGGTCGAACTTTATACATATTAGACGAACCAACTACTGGATTACATTCACATGATATAAAAAAGTTATTAGAAATTCTTCAAGCATTCGCAAATACAGGAAATACGGTAGTAGTAATTGAACATAATTTAGATGTCATAAAAACGGCTGATCATATAATTGATATGGGTCCTGAGGGGGGTGTAAATGGTGGAAAAATTATTGCTGAAGGCACACCTGAAAAAGTTTCAACAATTAAAGAGAGTTATACAGGCAAATTTATTAAAGAAATAATGGGTGATAATTCTATGAAAAAAACTGCCTGATAACGCCATTTATGTTATAAGAGAATCATGACAAGTGTATTGCAATCATTATCAAAAACAGTTCACTTTTCCCTCGGAATAGCAATTTTGCTGTTTTTAGGCTTACATTTTTTTGGTGATGGCTTTACTTTTGACACTCTTTTTTGGAGCTGGTTGTTTAGATTTATTCATGTTGTCGTAGCAACCATGTGGATCGGTTTATTATGGTACTTTAATTTTGTTCAAATTCCAAACATGCCTAAAATTCCGGACGAACAAAAACCAGCTATTGGCAAAGTTATAGCACCTGCAGCTCTATTCTATTTTAGATGGGCTGCTGCAGTAACGGTATTATCCGGTTTAATTTTAGCCTGGATTAATGGATACGTTCATAGTGCCATGATCCTTGGTCTAGACGGCTCTGGCGGAAAAAATACTGCAATTGGAATTGGAATGTGGTTGGGTTTAATAATGGCCTATAATGTTTGGTTCGTAATTTGGCCGAACCAAAAAAAAGCCCTTGGTATAGTAGAATGTGCTCCTGAGGAAAAAACTGCATCGGCTAAAACTGCAATGTTATTTTCTAGAACTAATACCCTTTTATCTCTTCCAATGTTACTATCAATGGTTGCAGCTCAAAATCTTTACTAGTTTTAAGGAACTATTTTCTCTTCGTCTTTTTCTATAGTCTTATAAGTTACTTTAAAGTATTTAAGGATTGGAGAAGCAACAAATATTGATGAATATGTCCCTATTAGTACGCCTAATATCATAGCAAAAGAAAAACCTCTCAATATTTCTCCGCCTAAAATAAAAATTGAAAAAAGTGCAAGTAGGGTTGTTGCAGATGTTATAATTGTACGAGCTAAGGTTTCATTAATTGATAAATTCGCAATATCATTAATAGCTAATTTATGAAATTTACTAAGATTTTCTCTAATTCTATCATATATTACAACAGTATCATTCATAGAATATCCGACAATAGTTAAAACTGCTGCAATTATTGATAGATTAATTTCTAAAGATAAAAGTGAAAAAATACCAAGTGTAATAATTACATCGTGAAATAAAGCTATAATAGAACCTAAACTAAATTGCCACTCAAACCTAACCCAAATATAAAAAAGCATCGCTGCTAGGGACAATGATATCGCAATTATACCTGATTGTAGTAATTCAGCACTTACTTTAGGACCTACATTCTCTACTCGTCTAAAGTTAATTTCAGAATTTAAATTTTCTGATAATTTTTTTTTAATTTCAGGAATTAATTTGTTGTTTTCACCTTTTTGTTCAACCTTTATTAAAAAATCACCCTCTTTACCAAATTTTTTTACGTTGACATCGCCTAAGTCCATATTTTTTAGAACTTCTCTAATTGAAGAGGCTTCTATATTATTTGATCTTAATTCAATAAGTGTGCCTCCTTGAAAGTCAATTCCATAATTAAGTCCTTTGAATGTAATTAGAATAACACTTATTAAAAAAATAATTGTTGAAAAAATATTTGCGTGCTTGAATTTTGATGAAAAATTATAATTTGTCATTAAATTTTAATCTTCCTATTCTTAGTATTTAAAACTACTAAAGAAGTAAGGTGTCTTGCTAAAAAGTATGCTGTAAAAAGCGTCGTAATAATCCCAATTCCTAAAGTAATAGCAAAACCTTTCACTGGGCCTGAACCAAACGCAAATAATATAATTGCAGCAATTAAAGTAGTTATATTAGCGTCTAAAACTGTTATTTTTGCTCTTGAATAACCCGAGTCAAATGCATGAATTATTGATTTTTCAGTTTTTAATTCTTCTCTAATTCTTTCAAAGATTAAAACATTAGCATCTACAGCCATACCCACAGTTAAAATAATACCAGCAATACCAGGCAAAGTAAGTGTTGCCTCTAAAATTGTAAGCACACCAACTAACATTAATAAATTTGCAATTAAAGCTGTATTAGCAATTAGACCAAATATTTTGTACTTAAATAACATGAAAAAGATAACTAAAATAAATCCAACTATTAAAGATATAATCCCGGATTTTATTGAATCTTCTCCTAAATCTGGTCCAACTGTTCTCTCCTCAACTACAATCAATGGAGTAGGTAAAGCTCCAGATCTAAGTAATAGTGCTAAGTCTGTTGCTTCTTGAAAAGTAAAATTTCCTGAAATCATTCCATTACCAGAAGTAATAGGTTCATTTATATTTGGAGCACTAACAATTTCACCATCTAAAACAATCGCTAATCTTTTTCCAACATTATCAGTGGTTGCTCTTCCAAATTTTTGCGCTCCTAACCTATCCAATGTAAAAGATACAGTTGGCTCATTGTTTTGATTTTGAATACTTGGCTGAGCATCTATTAGATTTTCACCGCTCATAATTATTCTTTTACTGACATTAAGTTTTTCCCCGTTTTCAGAGATTAACTCATCTGCTCCAAATTCATTATTATCAGAGACAAGTCTAAAATTTAGTTGTGCCGTTTTGCCTAATAGGGCTTTTATTCTTTCTGGATCTTTCAGCCCTGGTAACTCTACAAGTATTCTTTTTTCACCTCTTTGAAGTATTGTTGGTTCTTTTGTCCCTACATCATCAATTCTACGTCTAACTATTTCTATCGATTGTTTTAAAGCTGCATTATTTATAGTTAGTAATCCAAACTTTGAAAAATATATTTGGATTTGATTATTATCTATTTTTTTATATTCTAGTTCATAAGATCTAAAATTATCAATATAAGGATTTACAAGATTATCTTTTCTTGAATTGAATAATAAGTCAAATTTTTCAGAATTATCTATCGAAAGAGATAAACTGTTCTCATTAATTTTAAAATTATTATAGTTTATGTTGTTATCTTTAAGTAATTTCTTAATGGGTATAACTTTAGATTGAATTTTTTCTTTAACTAAGCTGTCTGAATTGATCTCCAATAATAAATAGGATCCCCCTTGAAGATCTAAACCTAAGTTAATTTTTTTTTTTATTAATTGATCATTTACGTTTTGAAAATTTAAGAATGAAAATATAGTTATAAATACAAATAAAAAATAGATAATTAAAACATTTATTTTAGAAAAATTAAACACGAAAAAGAATTATTTTTTAACTTCTTCTTTTTTTAATAAACTTGTAATTGTAGATCTTATAATTTGAACTTTTGTATTTTCACCGATAGTAACTTCGATGCGATCATCTTCCATCACCCGATCAACAATACCTATAATACCGCCGGATGTAATAACTTCATCGCCTCTTTTTAAAGACTCCACCATAGCTTTATGATCTTTAACTCTTTTTTGTTGTGGTCTTATTAAAAAGAAATAAAAAATTATAAAAATTAATATTAATGGTATAAATTGTGCTATTCCCTGTCCGCTCATGAAAGAACAATTATATGAAAAGCTTTAGATAAACAAGTAAATTATATTTAAATTTTTTCTAGATTATTCATGTATTTTTTTAATACATTAGGGATATTAATTGAACCATCTTCATTTTGATTGTTTTCTAATAAAGCAATCATTAATCTTCCTACAGCCAAACCAGATCCATTAAGAGTTCCTACAAAATCATTTCCACTTTCAGATTTGTATTTTGCCCCCATTCTTCTAGCTTGGAAAGAACCACAAGAGGAGCAACTTGAAATTTCTCTATATTTGTTCTCTGAGGGGATCCATGCTTCGATATCATAAGTTTTTTCAGCACTAAATCCCATATCTCCAGAAGAGAGTAATACTACTTGATATGGAATTTCTAATTTTTCAAGAATACTCTCAGCGCATTTTAACATTCGCTTTAACTCATTTAGGCACTTATTTGGTTCAACTATGCTTACAAGTTCAACTTTATAAAATTGATGTTGCCTAATCATTCCTTTAGTGTCTTTTCCATAACTTCCTGCCTCTTTTCTAAAACATGGTGTTGAAGCGACAAACCTTTTTGGTAATAAATTTTTTTCAATTATTGTTTTCCTTACTAAATTAGTTAAAACTACTTCAGCTGTTGGTATTAGAAATTTTCTTTGATCAGAGTTGTCAAATTTTATCTCGAATTGATCTTCTTCAAATTTTGGTAGCTGTCCTGTACCAAACATTACATCTTCATTAACTATCAGAGGAGGAGAAATCTCCGTATATTGAAATTCATTTACATGAGTATCTAACATAAAATTAATTAATGCTCTTTCGAGCATTGCAAATTTATCTTTCAATACTACAAATCTTGATCCAGATAATTTTATTGAAGTATCAAAATCAATATTTTGATTTCTTTCTCCTAATTCAATGTGAGATTTTGTTGAAAACGAAAATTTTTTAATATCCCCTTTTTTCTTTATCAGTTTATTTGACTTTTCATCTCTTCCAATAGGAACATCATCGTGAGCTAAATTAGGAAGCGAAAAAATTATTTTATCTATTTCGCTTTGACTAATAGATTGTTTTTTTTCTAGGTCTAAAATTTCTTGAGAAATTTTTTTAGATTTCTCAAAATTGGATTTATCTTTTGATTTTGATAAAGATTTTTTTTCTTGTTCAAGTTTTTCTTTTTTATTAATTAAATCTCTATTTAAAGTGTCTTTTTTTTTAAAGTTGTTTATATCAAAATCTATATTACGATTTTCTAATTTTTTTTTAATATCATCAAGGTTTTTTCTTAATTCTTTTAAATTATGCATTTTCTAAGTTCTCTTTTTATTTTTTTTTCGGTGAATCGAACAGTTATTATAGATAATTCATAAAGTAATAGTAAGGGTATTGCTAGACCTACTTGAGTAATAGGATCTGGCGGAGTTAATATTGCCGCTAGTGTGAAAATAATTACAATTACGTATCTTCTTGTTTTTTTAAGATATTCAGAATTTACAATACCGATTCTAGCTAATAAATTTAATAAAATTGGTAATTGAAAACTTATACCGAATGCAAAAATCAATCTCATTATTAATGATAAATATTCATTGACCTTTGCTTCTAATTGAATTGGTAAACTTGTGTTAGAACCTAAAGTTTCAAATGATAAAAAAAACTTAATAGCCAATGGCATAACCAAATAATAAACAAGCATTCCACCTAACAAAAAAAGTATTGGCGTTGAAATTAGGTAAGGCAATAAAGCTTTTTTTTCATTATTATATAAACCAGGTGCTATAAATTTATAAATTTGTATTAATAAGACTGGGCTTCCTAAAAAAATTGCAGAAAAAAAAGCAACTTTTAAATATGTAATAAATGTTTCATGTAGTGCTGTAAAAATAAGTCTTCTAGATACTGGATCATCTTTTACCGCTTCAGCGTAAGGACTTACAAGAAAAGAGTAAATATATTCTGCAAAAGTATAAGATAAAACGAATACAATAAATATGAAAACAATTGATTTTATTAATCTTGAGCGTAATTCAACAAAGTGACTGGTAAAAGAATTATTATCATTCATCATTTTTTATGTTTTTTTGATTATTTTCTTTCTGACTTTCTATATCTTTTTCAATATCAATCTTTTCGGTAACTGAATTTAATTCTCTTTGAAAACTACTAAGAGTGTTTTTTAACTTACCAAAATATGATCCAATTTTTTTAAGAGCTATAGGGAATTCTTTTGGACCTAAAACTAATATCGCAATAATCACTATCGCTAAAATCTCTAACCAACCTATTTGAGGCATATGAGGTTATTTATTTTCAGAATTTGAGTTATCTGAATTATTATCGGGGTTATCGTTTCCTGGAGAATTGTCATCCGACATGCCTTTTTTGAAACTTTTAATACCTTTGGCAAGGTCACCCATAATGCTTGAAATTTTTCCTTTTCCAAAAAGAATAACAACCAAAATGGCTATTATTATTATACCTGTCCATCCAATATTTCCCATAAGTATTTATATACAATAATTTAACTTAAATAAATATGTTTATTTTTCTTCCTTTGGAGCTTTTTTAATAGCTTCATCAATACCCTCATAAATATCATTTTGATTTTTGTTAATTGATTGTTCTTTAAAAAATTTACCTGTTCCAAATATGGATTGATCGATACTACTAGTATCGATAAGACCTGCAGATCCAAGCTCTTCGATTGTTGGTAAATCTGATAGTTTTTGAATATTAAAATGATTCAAAAAATTTTCTGTCGTCGCATACTGTATAGGTTTCCCAGGAACATCTTTTCTTCCTGCTGGTCGGACCCAATTAAGTTCAAGTAAAATTTCAAGTGTATTTGAAGCAAAAGAAACACCTCTTATTTCTTCAATTTCTGATCTAGTCACTGGCTGATGATAAACAATGATTGATAATGTTTCTATGGTAGCTTTTGATAATTTTCTTTGAGTTGATTTCTGCAAAGACATTAATCTTGATAAATCCTCGGCGGTCCTAAAAGACCATTTGTTTTTAATACTTACTAAATTTATACCACGAGTTTTATATATTTTTTTTAGGTTTTCTAATATTTTTTTAATATTAGTAGATGTTTGGACTCTTTTTTCAATAGTCTCAATATCCAAAGGTTCAGATGCAGCAAATAAGATTGCCTCAACTTGTCTTTCTAATTTTGATGGAGAAGACGGGAAATTAATAATATTATTTTTTTTCTTATTTACCATTTTAGTTTTTTTTAACCATTAAATGATCAAATACTTTTTTTTGTGACATTTTTATCAAACCTTCTTTAGTCAACTCTAAGCTTGCAGAAAAAATACCTGCAATGCCTGTTTTTTTCATTTCATTTTTTAAATAAAATTTTGGAATTAATTCGATTATATTTTTCCAATCTCCAATCTTATCAATATTATTTTTAATTTGTTTAATACCCTCCTCTGTAGTTAAAACAGGTAATTTAGGAATACTTATATTTTGAAAAGTTTTCTGCATTTGAATTCCAGCGTAACTCTTTAAAAGTTCATAAAGAGATACGTCATACATCGGAGTTTTGATGGATCTTATTCCACCTTTTATTCCTCTTGTGAAAATATGAACGCCTAATCTTTTTTTTTGTAACATTTGATCTGATAAAATTCTTATAAGTTCAAGTTTTTTTAATTGTAACTTAAGTTTTTTAGCTACCTCTAAAGCTTTAAAATCATCTTCTTCATCTTCAGGTAGAAGTAACTTTGATTTTAAATACGCCAACCATGTTGCCATTAATAAATATTCAGATGCAGACTCTAAGTTTAAATTTTCATTCTTTTTAATAAATTCTAAGAATTGATCAGCAAGTTTAGTTATTGATATTTCTGCAAGGTCTACTTTTTGTGACTTTGCTAGATCAAGCAAAACATCAAGCGGTCCACTATAGTTGGGTATGTTGACAGAAATTTGATTAATGTTTTTTGATTCCATTAATAATTTTACCTTAAAATTTTATAAATTTCTGATGTTTTTTTTATAGTAAATTTATCAATATAAGGAACGGTTTTAATCAATTTTAAGTTGTCCTTTATATTTCCAGCACAATATAAAACTAAATTGCACCCAGCTGCTAATGACTTTTTCGCATTAGTTATCAGATCATATTTAAGAGCTTTCATTGATATATCATCAGACATAAGGATCCCTTTGAAACCAATTTTTTTCCTTATTATTTTTTCTATAACTATATTTGAAAAAGTGGAAATATTTTTAGAGTCAATTTTAAGATAATGTATATGTGCTGTCATAGCTAATTTTGCTTTCGTATATTTAAATGGATAAAAATCTTTTTTTTCTAATTCCCTTTCGTTGAATTTCACTTTTGGCATGCTCAAGTGACTATCAACCGATGTGCAGCCATGGCCAGGAATATGTTTAATTACCGTAGCAATATTTCGCGAATGACATTTTCTAATTGTAATTTCACCTAATTTCTTTACTATTTTTATATCTTCTGAAAAACTTCTTTTTCCTATTATTTTATTCGTATTTTTTCTTAAAACATCAAGAACAGGAATAGTGTTTATATTAACTCCAATTTTACTTAATTTTTTACATAAAGACTCTAAATAGTTTTCATAAAGTTTTCTAGCAATTTTTTTATCCTTTTTATAAAGATTTCCAAAATAATAAGCGTCAAAATTGTGATTAAAAATTTTTCTTAATCTTGATACAGACGAACCTTCTTCATCAATCAAAATCGGAAATTTTTTATCCTTGGTTATTTTTTTTATATTAGTGATCAATTTATGAGCTTGAATTGATGATCTCAAATTTCTCTTAAATAATATTAATCCCCATGGCTTTTCTTTCTTTAAAAGCCATTTTTCTTTGCTGCTTAATTTCTGCCCTTTAATACTTATAATTATAGCTTTTCTTTTCATTCAGATTTTAACAAATTCCAGAAACTTCTAGGTTTATCATTATTAATTTCACTTGATAAACCATCATTAAATTCAATAACATTATTAGTATTATTTTCCAAAATAGGTAAGTTTGAAATCTTTTTATTGATAATATCATTTATATTATTTCTATTGAAATCTTTAGCTTCAATATTTTTATTTGAGGAATAAAATTTATAAACGATTAAAAAAAAAGAAAAAATCAATAATAGAAAAACAAATTTAATAACTTTTTTCATTACATTTTCTCAGGAAGTGATACTCCTAAAATTCCCATACCATTTCGAATTACAATAGCTACAAGATTTATTATTAATAAAATTTCTTTCCTTGCAATTTTTTCATTAATTATGAACTTATAATCTTTATCTTCATTGCCCTTACTCCAGTAAGCATGAAAAAGAGTTGATAGTTCATACAAATAAAAAGGTATTTTATGTAGATCAAATTTTCTTGATGTCGATTCTATTATTTTTGGCCATTCGAAAACTTTTCTAATAATTTTAAGTTCCATATCATTAAAATTAATACTACTTTCATTTAACTCGATTTGATTAAATAAACTTAGGTTGATTGCTCTTAAAAGGGAATTAATTCTTGCGTTTGCATATTGAACGTAGAACACAGGGTTATCTTTTGTTTTTTCTTTTACTTTGTTGAAATCGAAATCTAATTCAACGTCATTGCTTCTGTTAAGCATCATAAATCTTATTTGATCTTTTTCTACTTCATTTAAAAGATCTTTAGCAGAAATAAAATCTCCAGCTCTTTTAGACATTTTAAAAGGTAATCCATCTTTATATAGTTTCACTAATTGGCAAACCTTACAGTTAAGTTTAACTTTGTTATCAGATAGAGCTGAAACTGCAGCTGTAATTCTTTTTATATAACCTGTATGGTCCGCGCCAAGTATGTTGACTAAATTCTTATAATTTCTGTTCACTTTATCCAAATGATAAGCAACATCATTAGCAAAATATGTCCAAGATCCATCATTTTTTTGAAGCGCCCTATCAGCATCATCTCCAAACAATGAAGATTTAAAAATCAATCTTTTGATTTTTTTCCAATTTTCTGTGGATTCACCTTTGGGAGGTTGAAGATAACCTTCTTCAACAAATTTTTTTTCTTTAAGAATTTTAATTGTTTTATTAACTAGATCTTTACTTACTATATCTGTTTCTGAAAAAAAGTTATCATGCTTAATACCTAAAAGATTTAAGTCGTTTTTAATTAATTCCATCGATGCATTTAAAGACTCTCGCTTTAAAAATTCATAATTTTTTTCAAAATCTTTAAAATCTATACTAATGTTTTGTTTTATGATCTTTTCAGCAATATCTTTTACATAAATTCCTGGATATAAATTTTCATTGTTTGGAAATTTCTTTTTATATTTGATTTCTATTATTCGTAAATAAACAGACTCAACAAAATTTTTAATTTGACCGCCATAATCATTTATATAATATTCTTTGGTAACCTTGTTTCCATTAAACATCAACAAATTAGCCAAAACATCTCCGTAAATTGCACCTCTACAATGCCCTACGTGCATTGGTCCAGTTGGATTAGCTGAAACAAACTCAATATTATAAGTTTCATTACTTTTATAGGAACCATAAATTTTATTTTCTAGAATTAAACTAATATTATTTAATAATGCAGATTTTGAGAGTTTTATATTTAAAAAACCAGGACCGGCTATATCAACCTCTGAAAAATTATTAATATTATTTAATAAGACATTTTTAAATTTGGCTGCTAATGCTTTTGGATTTATCTTATTTTTTTTTCCTAAAACCATTGCAACGTTACAAGATAAATCATAATTGAAATGTTCAGGTGGTATTTCTAAACTTACCCCTTGAAAATTGTCAACATTATCTAATTTTAATAAGTTTTTCTCAGAAATTATTAATTTCTTAATCTCAGATAAATGGTGATCAAAAATATTCATTTTAATTGATTATATAGATTTATTGCATATCTATCAGTCATTCCAGCAATATAATCACAAATAATTCGCTCTGTATTTGAATTACTATATTTTTTTATATTTATATATTTTTTTGGATTTTTTTTAATTTGTAAAAATAGTTTTGTTAACACTTTTTTTCCGTAATTAGTATTTGAGTTAACACTTTTATGAAAATACATTTTTTGTTTCAAAAAGTTTTTAATTTTTTTATCAAATTTTTGCATACTCTTAGAAAAAGCAACTAATTGTTTTTTTGTTTTGTAAATATCACTTAAATCTTTAATTTTATATAGCTTTATATTGTTCTTAGTTGTATCTATAACATCACTAACCATCGCATTAATTACTTCTCTTATAATCTGTCTAATTACTAAATCTATTGAATGGTTCTTTAATTTTTTAGTATGTTTTAATATAATTTCATTAAGCACAGGTATATTTTTTAAATTATTTAAATTAAACAAATTAGATTTTAGTCCATCTTCAAGATCATGACTATTGTAAGCTATATCATCTGATATAGATGCAATCTGTGCCTCTAAAGATGAGCTTAAAGCAAAATTAATTTTTCTTTTAAAAAAATTATTTCCTAAAATTTTATTCAATTTACTCAAATCTTTAACTGGCCCATTATGTTTAATTAGACCATCTAGTGTTTCAATTGAAAGATTAAGTCCTTTAAATTCATAATATCTATTTTCTAGTATTGTTATAATTCTTAATGTTTGAATATTGTGATCAAAACCTCCATAATCTTTCATACAGTAATTTAAAGCTTCTTCTCCTGCATGACCAAACGGAGTGTGCCCTAAGTCATGTGCTAAGCTCAAAGTTTCTGACAAATCTTCGTTTAAATTAAAAAACTTAGATAGTGTTCTTGCTATTTGAGATACTTCAAGAGAATGAGTAATTCTTGTTCGAAAATGATCTCCCGATGTATTCACAAAAACTTGCGTCTTGTGCTTTAATCTTCTAAATGCTGTTGAATGGATAATTCTATCCCTATCCCTTTGAAAATCGTTCCTTAAATCAGTTTTTTTTTCCTTAAAAAATCTTCCTCTAGACTTAAGAGGGACGGCAAATTTAGATAAATTTCCAATTGATTTTTTTTGCATGCTTACTACATAGATTATATACTAGATATATATCGTTTATGGA
>MDTB01177562.1_pt1 | contig 23756 bp, 19 predicted proteins | sample 811161 | NCBI WGS metagenome assembly MDTB01 (sample SAMN05326650, study PRJNA326480) | marine metagenome | isolation source: seawater | place: Mediterranean Sea | collected 2009
ATAGTAGAGATGAAGAAAAGAAAGAAAGATTAAAAAAAGTTGCTGATGAATTAAAGCTTTATAGATGCCATACAATAATGAACTGTACTAATTCTTGCCCTAAAGGACTTAATCCTGCAAAAGCCATTGGTTCTATAAAAAAAATGCTTGCAACAAGCTAAAACCTTATTTATTCAAGGATTATGAAAATAATTGAGCATTTCGTTAATGGAAAAAACTATTCTGGGAATTCAAAAAAGTTATCATCAATTTTTAATCCTGCCACTGGGGAAGAGTCCGCGAAAGTGAAATTAGGAAGTGTCGAGGATTTAAATAATGCTGTAAATAAAGCTCAAGAAGCTTTTTTAAATTGGTCTAACACACCTCCATTACAAAGAGCTAGAGTCTTATTTAAATATAAAGAATTAATTGAAAAAAACTCAGATGAATTAACAAAAATTATTGTGTCAGAGCATGGTAAGGTTTATGAAGATGCAAAAGGTTCTCTCACAAGAGGATTAGAAGTTGTTGAGTATGCTTGCGGAATACCTCAAATGCTCAAAGGTGAGTTTACTGAAAATGTGGGAAAAAATGTAGATAGTTGGTCACTACGACAACCCCTAGGAGTGTGTGCAGGTATTACTCCTTTTAATTTTCCCGCTATGGTTCCCATGTGGATGTTTCCTATGGCTATAGCTTGTGGCAATACATTTATCTTGAAACCTTCAGAGAAAGATCCTTCTTGCTCAATTAGACTTGCGGAACTTTTTAAAGAAGCAGGATTGCCTGATGGAGTTTTCAATATAGTTAACGGTGACAAACAAGTAGTTGATGCAATAATTGCAAATAAGATTATTTCTGCTGTAAGTTTTGTAGGCTCTACTCCTATTGCAAAATATATTTATGAAAATTGTGCGAAAAATGAAAAAAGAGTGCAAGCGCTTGGAGGTGCAAAAAATCATTGTGTAGTAATGCCAGATTGTGATCTTAATCAAGCAGTGAATGGATTAATGGGCGCAGCTTACGGGTCAGCCGGTGAGAGATGTATGGCACAATCAGTAGCAGTAGCTGTTGGAAATATAGGTGATCAACTTGTTGATAAATTAAAATCTAAAGTAGAAAAGTTAAAAGTTGGCCCAGGAATGGATAAAAGCTCTGAAATGGGCCCATTAGTAACTAAAGAGCATTTAGAAAAAGTTAAAGGATATGTTGATATTGGTGTTAAAGAGGGTGCAAAATTATTAGTAGATGGTAGAAATTTAAAACTTCAAGGGTATGAGAACGGATATTATATAGGTGGATGCTTATTTGATAAAGTTACAAAAAATATGAGAATTTACAAGGAAGAAATATTTGGCCCAGTTTTATCAGTTGTAAGAGCTAAAAATTTTGAAGATGCTCTCAATTTAGTTAATGACCATGAATTTGGAAACGGAGTAAGTATATTTACGAGGGATGGAGATGTTGCTAGATCTTTTTCAAGTAAAGCAAAAATAGGAATGGTTGGAATAAATATACCAATTCCTGTTCCAATGGCTTTTCATAGTTTTGGAGGGTGGAAAAGATCTTTATTTGGAGATCAGCATATGCATGGTCCTGAAGGAGTTAGATTTTATACGAAATTAAAAACAATCACATCTCGCTGGCCAGATGGTCTGAAGTCAGATCCTGAATTTGTAATGCCAACGATGAAATAAAAAAATGAAAAAGAAAATAACATTAATTGGAGCCGGGCAAATTGGGGGTACATTAGCACATTTAATAGCATTAAAAGGATTAGCGGACGTGGTACTTTTTGACGTAGCAGAGGGAATTGCAAAAGGAAAAGCTTTAGATATAGCTCAATCTTCACCAGTTGAAGGTTTCAATATCAATTTGAGAGGAACAAGTGACTACAACGAAACTAAAGAATCTGACGTAATTATAATTACAGCAGGCGTACCAAGAAAACCAGGTATGTCCCGAGATGATTTGCTTGGAATAAATCTTAAAATTATTAAGCAGGTTGCAGAAGGTATTAAAAAAACTTCTCCTAACGCTTTTGTAATATGTATTACCAATCCTTTGGATGTTATAGTTATGGCACTTCAAAAATATTCAGGTCTCCCTAAAAATAAAGTTGTAGGCATGGCTGGAATTCTTGACTCATCTAGATTTATTTACTTCTTATCTGAAAAGTTAAGAATTAACGTTGATCAAATTAAATCTTTTGTTTTGGGAGGACACGGGGATACTATGGTTGCAATGCTAAATCATACAACCATTCAAGGTAAACCAATACAGGATTTTATTAAATCAGGTAAAATATCTGATGAAGAATTAAAAGAAATAGTCGAGAGAACAAAAAAAGGAGGAGCAGAAATTGTTAAATATCTTGAAAAAGGTTCGGCTTTTTATGCGCCTGCAGCGGCGGGAGTAGAGATGGCAGAGAGTTATTTAAAAGATCTTAAAAAAGAATTACCATGCGCTGCTTACCTAAATGGAGAATATGGGATTAAAGATATTTATGCAGGAGTTCCGGTGATAATTGGAAAAAATGGAGTTGAAAAAGTTGTTGAAATTAAATTATCTAGCCTTGAAAAAGAACAATTTGAAAAATCAATTAAATCAGTAAAAGATTTGTTTGATGCGGGTAGGAAAATAGACAAAACCCTTAAATAACTTGAATTTTTTAAAAATAAAAATAAATCAAAAAAGTTTCTTTGGAGCAATTATAGTCGCAATTTTTTCTATAGGCGCAAATCAATACTATGGAAATCTTGGTATTTTTCCTCATGATAGTTTTTCTCATTTTGACACAGGAAATATGATATTGAATGGATTTCATCCATTTAAAGATTTTTGGATAGTATCCGGGCCATTTGTTGACTATTTCCAAGCTCTTCTTTTTTTTTTATTTGGAACAAGTTGGAAAGTATATGTTTTCCATGCTTCGTTAGTTAATCTACTTGTTACAGTATTCACATTTTTTATTCTCAGAAACTTAGACTTAAATATTAAACAAAGTATATTTTTTTCTTTATGTTTTAGTATTTTAGCTTATCCGTCAAGCGGAACCCCGTTTGTTGATCATCACTCAGCTTTTTTTTCTTTAATGGGAGTATACCTAATTATATTGTGTATTAAAAAAGATTCAAAATTTATTAGTTTTTTTATTCCTCTTTTCTTTATATTTGCTTTTTTATCTAAACAAGTGCCTTCTGCTTATTTCATAATAGGTATAATTCCAATTTTTTTTTGTTATATAATTATAAATAAAAAAAATTATCTACTACCACCATTTTTCTTAGGAGGAGCTATATTTATATCAATTTTATTTATTTTTGGTTTATTAAATGGCATTAAATTAAATGACTTTATTGAGCAATACTTTTTCTATCCTCAATCTATAGCCTCGCAACGATTTAGCATTCTTAATATTTCTGTCTTAGGAATAATCGGAAATTTTAAATTTATTTTTTTAAGTCTAATTATTTTAGCTGCTGCAAACTATAAAAGTTTTAATAAAAAAAAATTATTTAAAAATGAAAGAATTTTTATTATAGGTATAATTTTTTTTAGTTCACTAATATTAGTTTTCCATCAAATTTTTACAAGAAATCAAATATTTATATTTTTTTTAATACCCTTGATAATAGGCATTGCGAATGTTTCAATAAAAAATAAAACTTTTAGTTTTTTTACTATTTTACTATGCTTAATTACCACTATGAAATATCATGAACGTTTTAATGAAGGAAGAAAATTTCATGAATTAGAAGGCGTAAACTTTAACATCGCAATAAATGCTAGTGCTATTGATAAAAAACTAGAAGGATTGAAATGGATCACACCTCAATTCAAAACAAATCCTAAAAGAGAGATTGAAATTATTAATAAGATTAAATCTATTTTAGAAAAAGAAACTAGAAATAAGATGGTATTAGGAAATTATCCATTTCTATCAGTAATTATAAATCAAAATTTATCCTCTCCAACAAGATGGCATGTTTTAGATGGCACAGACTATCCCCTTCCTGAAAGCAATTTTTTTGATAGCTATAAAAGGTTAGTAGATAATGTTATAAAAAAAAATAATATTGAAGTTATTTATTCTATAATACCCGTTAAATCAAAAAATATTCACGACCTAATTAATAAAGAATGTTTAAAAGAAACTAAGATTAATGAATATTTTTTTAAATATGAAATTAAAAATGATTGCTAAAATTATTTTATAAATTTTTATTTTTGTAAATTGTATAAACCACAGAATTTCGAATAGTTAACTCTCCTATTTTTATAAAATTATTTGGAATTTCATATTTGTTATTTATTTTTTTGTTAATTTCTGTGATGTTGTTTGAAAAAATATAGTGAGCTTTATCGTAATCTTGACCTACAATATTGAACCTATTTTTCATGGGTAGATCAAACAAAGCCAAACTTCTTTCTAAAGGAATCCAGGAAGCAACACCTATATTAATTAAATTTTTTTTCTCTAAGCTAATAACTTCATTAAAAAATTTTCTACCTGATAATCCCCAGTAATCTACTTCAAACTTTTCATTAGCATTGCTCGTAAAAAACTTATTAAAATATAAACTTTGGAAAGGGTGGGTCCTATAAATTTCTACATAAATATTAATTATTAAAATCGATATAACAAAATAAATACCTTTAGAAAATTTTTTAAAAAATTTAAAATTAGAAAAAAGTCCATGTATACCATATGTAGCAAAATATATAAGGAAAACATTAAGAAAATATACTTGCCTCCATCCATTATACAAAACAACATCCGATAAAATTAAAAAGATTAAAATAATTGAAAGATTAAAAAACATGAAAAAATCTTTTTTTTCATAATTATTTATCCAAAGATTATTATCTTTATTATTTTCTATATTTATTAATCTTGAAGAAAATATTTTTCCATATAATCCATAGCCTATTACAAATAAAAAAATAATTATTATTGGAGTTGAAATAAAAATCCATATTGGAAGGTAGCTAAGCGGCAATGACTTTGATGAAATAAAATCCCCATTGAATAAAAATTCAATGTCTATAATATAATTAGAAAATATAGAGAATGCGTTTAAAAAATTAATTATTGGATTTGTCCATAAATAAGGCCACAAAATAATTAAGAAAATAAAATACACTAAAATTAATAAAATAATTTTTTTTAAATTATTAAAATTTAATTTTTTATCTAGCATTTCAAAAAATATAATCGCTATTATTGAAGCTGGCAAAAAGATCCCAAGTATTCTAGAGCTTGTTGCTATGGCACTAAAAATTGAAAATAAAATAATATTTTTCCAATTAAATGCATTTAATAATTTAAAGCTATAAAATATAGCTATAGTTATTAAAGATAAAAAAACTATATCTTTATTATTAAAAAAACTATCTCCAAAAATTCTTGGAGATCCTACATAAAGAAATAGTCCAAACATTGGAATTAAATAATTATTAAATCGATCTTTTAAAATGAAAAAGAAGTAAATCGAACTTACAAAAAAAATTCCAAAATTAAAAAAATGCCTTAAAAAAAAATAGTCCTTAGATTTTTCTATTCCAAGCAATGTTTCAATTAAAGCTAAAGGCAAATCAAATATTACACCATAAAAGGGAAAATCAGCCGGATTAGGGAGAGTAAATCCCTCTATAGAATTAAGTTTTTCTCCAACTAAAATTTTAAGATTCTCAAAAGGCGTAAAACCAAGGATATATTCAAGCCAAAAAAAACCAGAATATCTTTGAAATTCCTCGTCTGTTGTTATGCCGTAATCTTTATAAACAAATGATCCAATAAAAAAATAGATAATAAAGAAGGCTAATAGAAAATATTTTAAAAAGTCATTTGAACTAATTCGCATTTGATTGTATCTAATTAAATCAATTTTAAACTATAATACAAGTATTTTTTATGAACATACACGAGCATCAGGCCAAGGAACTACTAGCACAGTTCGGAGCACCTGTTTCTAAAGGAATTGTAATATACAATTTAGATGAAATAGATAAAAAAATTGGTATTTTAAAATCAAGTTCATATGTATTAAAAGCCCAGATTCACGCTGGTGGTCGAGGAAAAGCTGGAGGTGTTAAACTTGTAAAAGGCATAGAAGAGTTAAAAAAGGAAGCAAAAATTTTGCTTGGTAAAAATTTGATAACACCTCAAACTGGACCTAAAGGAAAAAAAGTTCAAAGATTATATATTGAAGAAGCATCAGAAATTTCTAAAGAATACTACTTGTCATGTTTAGTAGATAGGCAAAGTTCAAAAATAGCTTTTATAAGCAGTAGAGAAGGAGGAATGGATATCGAAAAAATTGCAGTTGAAAGCCCAGAAAAAATTATAACAACCAAAGTAGAGTTTACCGATGAATTAAAGGAAGATGACATTAAAAAAATTTTAAAACCTTTTGAATTAAACGATCAACAAATAGAGGAAGGATTTAAGTTAATTGAGTCAATATATAAAACTTTAATCTCTAAAGATGCAAGTTTAATTGAAATTAATCCATTAATCATTACTAAGTCAGAAAAAATAATTTGTTTGGATGCTAAAATAAATTTTGACGATAATGCCCTTTTCAGAAGACCTGAAATTGTAAAATTTAGAGATTTAAATGAAGAAGATCCTAAAGAAATAGAAGCTAGCAATTATGATTTAGCTTACATCAAACTTAACGGAAGTATTGGTTGCATGGTTAACGGTGCAGGTTTGGCAATGGCAACTATGGATATAATTAAATTATATGGAAAAGAACCTGCAAATTTTTTAGATGTAGGAGGAGGAGCGTCAAAAGAAAAAGTTTCAGCTGCATTTAAACTCATACTCTCAGATAAAAATGTTAAGGGAATTTTAATAAATATTTTTGGAGGTATAATGAGGTGTGATGTGCTGGCCCAAGGGGTCGTTGAAGCTGCAAAAGAAACAAAACTAAACGTTCCTTTAGTTGTCAGATTAGCTGGTACAAATTTTGAGCAAGGTAAAAAGATATTAGATAATTCGAATTTAAAAATTTTATCAGCCTCTGATCTTAATGATGCAGCAAAAAAGATTGTCGAAGCAATTAAATAAATGTCAATTTTAGTAAATAAAAATACAAAAGTTATTTGTCAAGGATTTACTGGTTCACATGGGAGTTTCCATTCTGAACAAGCTTTAAAGTATGGCACTCAATTAGTAGGAGGCGTAACTCCAAAAAAAGGAGGGCAACAACATCTTGGTCTTCCAGTTTTTAATACAGTAGAAGAAGCCAAAAAAAAGACTAATGCTACCGCGACTATGATTTACGTCCCCCCCAAATTCGCAGCATCTGCAATTAAAGAAGCCATAAACTCTGGCATTGAGTTAATAGTCTGTATCACTGAAGGTATACCAATAATTGATATGATAAATGTAAAGCAGTTATTAAAAAAAAGTAAAAGCAGGTTAATAGGACCAAATTGTCCAGGCATAATTACACCAGAGGAGTGCAAAATTGGGATTATGCCCGGTAACATACATAAAAAAGGAACCGTAGGTATTGTTTCAAGATCAGGAACTTTGACCTATGAAGCTGTTGCTCAAACTTCAGCAAATAATTTAGGGCAATCTACTTGCATAGGTATAGGTGGAGATCCCATAAATGGAACTAATTTTATAGATTGTATAGAGTTATTTTTACAAGATGATAAGACCAATTCAATTGTCATGATAGGAGAAATAGGCGGTTCAGCCGAAGAAGAGGCTTCAGAATTTATAAAAAGATCAAAAATAAAAAAGCCAATGGTCGGATTTGTAGCAGGGTTGACAGCACCTCCAGGAAGACGAATGGGACATGCCGGAGCAATTATAGCAGGTGGCAAGGGTGGAGCTGATGATAAAATAGAGATGATGAAATCAGCAGGAATAACCATTTCTAAATCCCCAGCAGACATTGGTAAGACTTTATTTGAAAAACTAAAGTCTTGATTTTATAAAATTTGTGATATTATAACTCTTCAATGTCAGTTGATAAGAACAATCAAACATACAAAAAAACATCATTTTTGACAGGAATCAATAGTGATTATATTGAGGAATATTATTCTTTATATCTTCAAAATCCAAAACTTTTATCCAAAGATTGGACTGATTTTTTTGATGGTCTTAAAGAAGACTCTCAAAATATAATTCAAAATATAAAAGGCCCAAGCTGGAATCCAAAAAAAACGAAAGTAATAGAAATTAAAAAAGATCCACCTAAGTTGAACGATGAAAATATTGAGACAAGTTCCATAAAACAGGCATCAAAAGACTCTGTAAGAGCAATTATGCTAATTAGGGCTTATCGAATTAGAGGTCATTTAATAGCAAATTTAGATCCATTAAATCTACAAAAACAAGATGAGCATCTAGAATTAAAGCCTGAGTCCTATGGCTTTAATGAAAAAGATTATGATAGGAAAATATTTCTTGATGGCGTTTTAGGTCTTCAGTACGGAAATTTGAATGAAATTCTAAGAATTTTAAAACAGACTTATTGTTCGACTATAGGTTATGAATTCATGCATATGAGTGACCCAGATGAAAAAACTTGGATAAGGAATAGAATCGAGGGGCCTGAGAAAAATGTAAATTTTACTGAAAATGGGAAAAAAGCAATTTTAAATAAGATAATCGCCGCAGAAGGATTTGAAAAATATCTGCAAGTAAAATTTGTGGGAACGAAAAGGTTTGGTTTAGATGGTGGAGAGTCATTAATACCTGCCTTAGAACAAATTATTAAAAGAGGGGGAAACTTAGGAGTAAAAGAAATTAAAATTGGTATGCCTCATAGAGGAAGGTTAAATGTATTAGCTAATGTAATGGGAAAACCCTATCAAGCGATATTTAGTGAATTTTTTGGGAAAGGTATATCGGCAAAAGAAGACTTTGAGGGAGATGTAAAATATCACTTAGGCGCTTCTTCCAACAGAGAATTCGATGGAAATATCGTTCATATAAGCTTGACTGATAATCCTTCTCACTTAGAGGCCGTAAATCCTGTTGTATTAGGTCAAGTAAGAGCGAAACAGTTTTTTCATAATGATCCAAGTAGAAAGTCAGTAGTTCCTGTTTTAATTCACGGTGATGCAGCCTTTGCTGGTCAAGGAGTAGTTGCCGAGTGTTTTGCGATGTCTGGTTTACCTGGTCACAATATCGGAGGAACAATTCACGTTATAGTAAATAATCAAATAGGATTTACTACAGCACCCAGGTTTGCAAGATCTTCTCCTTACCCATCAGATGTTGCTAAACTTTCTCAAGCACCTATTTTTCATGTAAATGGTGATGACCCCGAGGCGGTCGTTCATTGTGCTAAAATAGCAACTGAGTATAGACAAAAATTTAATAGAGATGTAGTGATCGACATGGTTTGTTACAGACGTTTTGGACATAATGAAGGCGATGAACCCTCTTTTACTCAACCTATAATGTACAAAAAAATTAGAGCACATCCTACAACGTTAAGCATTTATAGTAAAAAAATTTCATCTGATGGACTTTTAGATGATAACCAAATTCAACAAAAGAAAGCTGAGTTTAAACAATTCTTAGAAAATGAATTTGTCTCTTCAAAAAATTATAAATCTGAACTTAAGTGGTTCGATGGTGTTTGGTCAAGATTTAAGCCTGGATTAGGAAAGGATAAAAGAGGAGCAAGCGGAGTTGACAAAAAAGTTATAATTAAAATTGGAAAAAAAATATCTGAAATACCAATTAATTTTAGTATTCATAAAACCTTAAAAAAAATTTTTGAACAAAGACGAAAAATGTTTAGTGAAAATAATCCAATCGATTGGTCTACTGCAGAACAATTAGCTTTTGGAACTCTTCTAATAGACGGTTTTTCAGTGCGTTTATCGGGCCAGGACTCTGGTAGAGGTACTTTTAGTCAGAGACATTCAGTTTTAAGAAATCAAGATAGTCACGAAAGGTATATACCTTTGAATAATTTAGACAAAGATCAAAAAAGATTTGAAATAATTGACTCTCTTTTATCAGAATTAGCAGTTTTAGGCTTTGAATTTGGATATTCTTTGTCAGAACCTGAAACATTGGTTTTATGGGAAGCCCAATTTGGTGATTTTGCAAATGGTGCTCAAGTTATAATTGATCAATTTATTACATCAGGCGAGTCAAAGTGGGGACGAGCAAGTGGGTTGGTTTTGTTATTACCACACGGATATGAGGGCCAAGGACCAGAACATTCATCGGCAAGACTGGAAAGATTTTTACAAATGTGTGCTGGTGAAAACATACAAGTAGTAAATTGCACCACACCAGCAAATTATTTTCACGCTTTAAGAAGACAGATGCATAGAGCTTTTAGAAAACCTTTAATTGTAATGACGCCTAAGTCCCTTTTAAGAAATAAAAAATGCACTTCGTTAATTGAAGATTTTTCAAAAAAAAATAGTTTTCACCGTGTTCTTGAAGATCATTCTTATATAAAAAATTCTAAAATAATAGAATTAAAAAAAGATAAAAAAATAGAAAAAGTTGTAATCTGCTCTGGGAAAATTTATTTTGACTTGTTAGAAGCTAGAGAAAAGTCAAAAAACGACAAAGTTGTTTTTATCAGAATTGAGCAGCTATATCCATTTCCAGCTAAAACTCTAGCTAAAGTACTGAAAAGATATCAAAATGCTAACTTTATCTGGTGTCAAGAAGAGCCAAAAAATATGGGCGCTTGGAATACAGTGAGAAATTATATTGATAGAACGCTTGAAATTATTGAGTTTAAAAATAAAAAAGTTAAATATAATGGAAGAAATGCCTCATCCACAACTGCAACAGGAAACTATAATAAACACCTTGCAGAACAAAAAAAAATATTAGAAAAGGTAGTTGGGAAACCAAATTAATGTCAGAAAAAATCGTTGTACCTACTCTCGGAGAATCAGTTACTGAGGCAACAGTAGCAAAATGGCTAAAAAATAAAGGGGATAAAGTTTCCTCTGACGAACCATTGGTTGAACTAGAAACTGATAAGGTGAATGTTGAAGTTCCTTCTCCTTCTAACGGTATACTGGATAATATATCAGCAAAAGAAGGTGAGACAGTAAACGTAGGGGCTTTGCTTGGATCTATTTCAAAAACAAAAAATAATAAAATTAATATAGAAAATAATTTTAATGAAAAAAAATATTCTCCACCAAAATTAGAAAAAAATGAAATTAAAAAAAATATTAGTGCACCTAAAAAAATAAAAAAAGAGGATCAAAAACCAGTTGCCCCATTAGTCTTAGCTGAAGAAACAGATCATAAAGTTTTTGATGAGGAACCTCTCATATTAAATACAGTTCACAATGAAGCTCAAGAAGAAAAAAGTGAAAATTTACCAAAGAAAGAATTGCGAGTATCTCCTTCAGCAAGAAAACTTGCAAGTGAAAGTAAAATTAATGTTGAAGATATAAAAGGAAGTGGAAAAAATGGTTTAATTTTAAAAGAAGATGTTATGAGTTTAATGGGGGTTAAACCTTCTCCTTCAGAAAGAAAAAAAGCCCATGGACCTGAAGAGAGAATAAAAATGACAAGACTAAGGCTCACAATTGCAAAAAGACTTAAAGAAGCCCAAGAGAATGCTGCTATGCTTACAACATTTAATGAAGTTGATATGAATGAAGTAATTAAAATGAGAAATGACTATAAAGAGGAGTTCCAAAAAAAATATTCGGTAAAATTGGGATTCATGTCCTTTTTTGTTAAAGCGTGCATTATAGGATTAAAAAACTACCCGGCTATAAATGCAGAAATACAAGGTGATGAAATAGTTTATAAAAATTATTATAATATAAGTATCGCAGTGGGAACCGATAAAGGTTTAGTTGTCCCTGTTTTAAAAAATTCAGACGAAATGTCATTCGCAGATATAGAAAAAAATATAGGAGAACTTGGTCAAAAAGCTAGAGATGGAAAGATTACTATTGAGGATCTTCAGGGCGGAACCTTCACTATAACAAATGGAGGAATTTATGGATCAATGCTTTCCACACCTATTCTAAATCCTCCTCAATCAGCAGTTCTAGGAATGCATAATATAATTGAGAGACCCATAGTTGAAAATAAAGAAATAAAAATAAGACCAATAATGTATTTAGCACTGTCATATGATCATAGAATTATAGATGGAAAGGAAGCTGTTTCATTTTTAAAAATAGTTAAGGACTCATTAGAGCAACCTAAAAGACTATTTTTGAATCTTTAAGTAATGACTGATAAATTTGATCTAATTATAATAGGAGGAGGTCCCGGTGGATACGTTTGTGCTATTCGAGCGGCACAGTTAGGCTTAAAGACTGCCTGCGTAGAGAGCCGAGGAACTCTTGGGGGAACATGTCTAAATGTAGGCTGTATTCCTTCTAAGAGTTTATTAAATCTCTCAGAAAATTTTCATAAAGTAAAAAAAAATTATTTTGAACAAGGCATAGAAGTGTCCGACGTAAAATTAAATATGGAAAAAATGATGAAAAATAAAGACAAATCAGTACAAACCTTAACAAAGGGTATTGAGTTTTTATTTAAAAAAAATAAAGTTACTTATTTAAGAGGCAAAGGAGTAATATTTTCACCCACAAGTGTAGTTGTCTACGATCAAGGTAAAAAAACATCATACGAAACAAAAAATATTGTTATTGCTACTGGATCTTCCCCAGCTTCCCTTCCGGGTATAGAAATTGACGAAAAAAATATTATTTCATCCACAGCGGCCCTATCTCTTAATTCTGTGCCTAAATCTTTAGTAGTAATAGGAGGTGGGTACATTGGATTAGAAATGGGTTCAGTGTGGAAAAGATTAGGATCTGAAGTTACAGTTATTGAAAACTTGCCATTTATTACTCCAGGAATGGATAGAGAAATATCAAACGAATTTCAAAAAATATTAGTAAAACAAGGAATTAAATTTCAGCTTAATTCTAAAGTTCTATCGTTAGAAAATTTAAAATCTGGAGTAAAAATTGAGTATCAAAAAAATGAAACATCTGTTAAAAATGATATATTAGCTGATAAGGCGCTTATAGCCGTTGGTAGAAAACCTTATACAGAAGGTCTTAATTTGAGCAAAGTCGGTGTTAAAAAAGATGACAAAGGTAGAATAAAAGTAAATAAAAAATTTCAAACTGATATAAAAAATATATACGCCATTGGAGATGTTATAGACGGTCCAATGCTAGCACATAAAGCTGAGGAAGAAGGTATTGCTGTGGCAGAGCTACTTGTTGGTCAATCTGGTCATGTAAATTATGACGTCATTCCTGGAGTAATTTATACTTCTCCTGAAGTTGCTTATGTAGGTAGATCAGAGGAACAACTTAAAAAAGATGGGATAGTATATAAAGTCGGGAAATTTCCTTTTATGGCCAATTCAAGAGCTAAAGTAAATAACGAAACAGAAGGCTTTGTAAAAATATTGGCAGACAGTAAATCAGATCGCGTTTTAGGTGTTCATATTATAGGACCTCATAGCGGTGATATGATCGCAGAAATGGCTTTAGCAATGGAATTTGGAGCTAGCTCCGAAGATATAGCTAGAACATGCCATGCTCACCCAACACATACAGAGGCCATAAAAGAAGCTGCATTAGCAGTAGATAAAAGACCAATTCATTTTTAATTGGTAAATGACTTTACAAAATTTGTTTATGGAAGTGCCTATTTTATTACCGAAGATTTTTAATTATCCATTTACCTATACTTACAATCCTAAAAAAATAAAAAAACTTAACCAAGGTGATTTAGTAATTGTTCCATTTGGTAAAAGTAAAGAAATAGGTGTTGTATGGGATAAAATCATAAAAACTGGAAAAAAAATAAAACTTAAACCAGTCGAAAAAAAAATTACAAATGTTAAGTTGAATATGAAGCTGATCAAATTTATTAACTGGTTTTCTATTTACAATTTGGTTCCGAAAGGCATGATTCTAAAAATGTGTCTAGGTAACCTTAAAAACTTTGAAAAAATAAACAAAAAACTTTTAATAGATAATAAACATAAGCCAATACAATATCATTTAAATTTTGAACAAAAAATTGCATTAAAAAAACTTAAAAGCACTGGAGATAAATTTAATGTTTCTGTGTTGATAGGCATTACAGGATCAGGTAAAACTTTAGTATACTTTGAGAGAATAAAAAAATTAATAAAAGAAAATAAACAAGCTTTAATATTAATTCCAGAAATATTTTTAACAACTCAATTTCAAAATCGGTTTAAATTATTTTTTGGCTATGAACCTGCAATTTGGCACTCAAAGATAAGCTTAAATAAAAAAAAAAATATTTGGCACTCTGTAGCTGAAAATAAAACTAAAATAGTTTTAGGTGCAAGATCATCTTTATTTTTGCCATTTAAAAATTTAGGATTAATAGTTGTAGATGAAGAACATGATTCTTCTTATAAACAAGAAGAAAGTGTTATATATAACGCAAGGGATATGGCAATTTCAAGAGCATCAATTGAGAATATTCCTATTCATTTAGTAACTTCTGTTCCTTCTGTAGAAACATACAATAATATACAAAAAAAAAATATAATGTTACAAAGTTAAAGAAAAGATACGAAAACTTTCCACTGCCAAAAACCAAAGTAGTTAATTTAAATATCAAAAAGTTAAATAAAAATTCTATTTCTACAGAAACTATAGAAGTTGTAAGAGAATATTTAAAAAAAGAAAATCAAATACTTTTTTTTTTAAATAGAAGAGGATATTCTCCATTTCTTATTTGTAAAAATTGCGGTGTTAGACAAGCCTGTCCTAACTGTTCAATTTACTTAACATATCATAAATTATCTAATAAAATTATTTGCCATCATTGCGGATATAAAAATAATACAAAAAAGAACTGTAAAAATAAAAACACACTATGCGATTTTTCTATGTATGGACCTGGAGTAGAAAAAGTATTTGAAGAATTACAAAAAATATTTCCAGAAAAAAAAATTAAAATATTTTCTAGTGATTATTTAATAAAAAAAAAATATTCAGAAAGTTTAATTAATCAAGTAAGTGAAAAAAAAATAGATATATTAGTTGGTACTCAAATGATTTCTAAAGGTTTTAATTTTCCCAAGCTAAATTGTATTGTGGTAGTTGATGCTGACTTTAGTGGAAAAGGTTACGATTTAAGAGCAACAGAAAAAAATATCCAACTATATAATCAATTGAGTGGTAGAGCTGGAAGATTCTCCAAAGACTCTATTATAATCTATCAAACAATAAATCCAGATCATCAAGTTTTAAAGGATATTTTAGAAAATAACCCTGAAAAATTTCTTGCTAATGAACTGATGATAAGAAAAGAAAATAATCTTCCACCATATTCTAGGCTAATTTCCTTAATTATATCTTCGGCTTCAAAAGAAAATAGTTATCAAGGGGCTATAGAAATTAAGAAAAAAATAGAAAAATTAAATAATCTTCAAATTCTTGGTCCAGTAGACTCCCCTATTTTTAGAAGAAAAAAGAAATATAGGACTAGATTACTGGTGCGTTCCGAGAGCAGAAATATGTGCCAAAAACAATTATCAAGAGTTTTAGAAAACCTTAAAATATCAAGCAAAATTAAACTCACAGTTGATGTGGATCCAATAAATTTTACATAATTTAATATATCACCTTGAAGGGTCTAATTAGCTGTGCTAGGACCATTTATTTCTTAAGTAATTCTTAAACAGGATTGAAATTGAGCGCAACAAAAACATTTTCAAATGAGACCTCTGGACGATACGCTTTGGCTTTATTTGAGCTAAGCAAAGAAAGTTCAGAGATTCAAAATATTGAAAAAAATATTTTATTTCTTTTGGAAGTTTGTAAAAAGAACCCTGAATTTATCAATTTTTTGAAAAACCCAACTTATCAGACAGATGTTCAAAAAAAAGTTTTTACCGAGATATCTAAATTAATGAATTTTAATAAAATACTCAAAAATTTTCTATCATTTGTTGTAGAAAAAAGGAGAATTTATTTTTTAGACAAAATACTGGAAAAATTTATTAAACTAAGCTCTAAAAATAAAGGAAATATAGAAGCAATACTTATTTCTTCTAAAAATCTTTCTCAAGAAGAGAAAAATAAAATAAATGATGAAATTTCAAAAGCTATTAAAGCAAATATTGAATTTAATTATAAAATAGATAAAAGCTTAATAAGTGGATTAAAAATTCAACTGGGCAGCTTATTAATTGACACTTCAGTGAGCAATAAACTTAAAAGAATTAAACAATCAATGATAGAGAATTAAAATGGAAATTAATCCCTCAGAAATTACAAGATTACTAAAAGAACAAATAAAAAATTTTGGTGAAAAAACTGAAGTCTCTGAAGTTGGCAAAGTTTTAACCGTTGGAGATGGAATAGCTAGAGTATACGGTCTTGACAACGTTCAAGCAGGTGAGATGGTAGAATTTAATGATGGCTCGAAAGGAATGGCTCTTAATTTAGAAAGCGATAATGTTGGTATTGTTATATTTGGTGACGATAGAAGGATTAAAGAAGGCGACACTGTTAAGCGTACAAATTCAATTGTAGATGTGCCCGTTGGAAAAGAATTACTTGGAAGAGTAGTTGATGGATTAGGCGTTCCTATTGATGGCAAAGGAAATTTATCTTCTAAAGTTCTAAGAAAAAGAGTTGAAGTTAAAGCTCCAGGAATAATTCCTCGTCAATCTGTTAATGAACCAATGCAAACTGGACTAAAAGCAATAGATAGCTTAATTCCTATTGGAAGAGGTCAAAGAGAACTTATTATAGGAGATAGACAAACAGGAAAAACTGCAGTCGCAGTAGATACTATAATTAACCAAAAAGCTGTAAACGAATCTAATGATGAGAAGAAAAAACTCTATTGCGTTTATGTAGCTATAGGGCAAAAGAGATCAACGGTAGCTCAGATTGTAAAAACTCTAGAAGATGCGGGCGCTATGAAATATACTACCGTTGTGTCAGCTACAGCCTCAGACTCCGCACCGTTACAATTTTTGGCTCCTTACACTGGATGTACTATTGGGGAGTATTTTAGAGATAATGGAATGCATGCATTAATAATTTATGACGATCTTTCAAAACAAGCCGTTGCTTATCGTCAAATGTCATTGCTGTTAAGAAGACCACCAGGTAGAGAAGCTTACCCGGGAGACGTATTTTATCTACATAGCAGACTTTTAGAAAGAGCAGCGAAGTTAAATGATAAGCTAGGAGGAGGTTCCTTAACAGCTTTACCAATCATAGAAACTCAAGCTGGCGATGTCTCCGCGTACATCCCTACAAATGTAATTTCAATTACAGATGGTCAAATATTTTTAGAAACTGAATTATTTAATCAAGGAATAAGACCTGCAGTAAATGTAGGTTTATCTGTTTCAAGAGTAGGCTCAGCTGCTCAAACTAAGGCTATGAAAAAGGTAGCTGGTTCTATTAAACTTGAATTGGCCCAATACCGTGAAATGGCAGCATTTGCTCAATTTGGATCTGATTTAGACGTTTCAACTCAAAAACTTTTAAATAGAGGATCAAAACTCACTGAGTTACTTAAACAAAATCAATACTCCCCTTTAACAGTCGCAGAACAAGTTGTTTCAATTTTTACTGGCGTCAGCGGTTACCTTGATGATATTGAATTAAACAAAATTAAACAATTTGAGGCAAATCTCTTAGATAAAGTTAAAAATGATACCCCTGAAATTCTAGAAGATATAAATTCTTCTGGAAAACTTGAGGAAAATACTAAAAATAAATTAATTGAAGTTATTACTAGTCTAAAAAAGGAAAATAATTAATGCCTAGTCTTGATGATTTAAAAAAGAGGATCAAAAGTGTTAAGTCTACTCAAAAAATTACTAAAGCAATGAAAATGGTTGCTGCAGCTAAACTGAAAAAAGCTCAAGAAAATGCTGAAAAAGGCAGACCATACAGCCAAAAATTACATAACATTATTTTGAATTTAACAAAATCAATATCAGATGTAACTAATGCTCCTAAACTTTTAGTTGGCAACGGTAAAGACCAAGTCTATTTATGCGTAGTTATAACTGCAGATAGGGGCTTGTGCGGTGGTTTCAATGCAAACATCTGTAAATTAGCTAAAAAACATTTCAAAAAAATATTAAAAGAAGGAAAAGATCTAAAAATCATTACTGTTGGTAGCAAAGGACACGATCAAATTAAGACAGAATTTGGAAAATACATAATTGATAAAAAAAGTTTTAAAGAAAAAAAACAAATTTCATTTAAAGAGGCGAGCGAAGTAGGAAATAAAATTATTGAATTATACGAAGTCGAGCAATTTGATAAATGTTTTATATTTTTTAATAATTTTAAAAATGTAATAACTCAAATACCTCAAGCTCAACAAATAATCCCGGCATTAATAAACAATGGTGAAAAAGTAAAAAATGAAACTTCCTTTTATGAATTTGAACCTGATGAAGATGAAATATTAGAGGATTTACTTCCAAAAAATGTTTCAACTCAAATTTTCAAAGCTTTTCTAGAAAATGCAGCAAGTGAACAAGGATCAAGGATGACTGCAATGGACAATGCTACTAGAAATGCAGGAGATCTAGTAGATAAATTAACAATTAATTATAATAGAAGCAGACAAGCATCTATTACTAAAGAATTAATCGAAATTATTTCTGGAGCGGAGAGTTTATGATAAATAACGAAGGAATTATTACTCAACTTATTGGTGCAGTAGTTGATGTAAAATTTGAAAAAGATTTACCAGAAATTTACACTGCATTAGAAGCTAATAATGGCGGCAACAAGCTTATTCTAGAAGTTGCTCAACATCTTGGAGAAAATAGTGTGAGAACTATAGCTATGGACTCAACTGAAGGACTAAAAAGAGGCGATAAGGTTTTAAATACAAATGCTCCAATAAGTGTACCGGTTGGACCTGAAACATTAGGAAGAATTATAAACGTTATAGGTCAACCCATAGATGAAAAAGGAGATGTAAAGACAAAAGAAAAATGGCCTATTCATAGACCATCACCAAAGTTTACAGATCAATCTACAGAAACAGAAATTTTGGTTACTGGAATAAAGGTAATTGATTTATTAGCACCATATGCCAAAGGAGGAAAAATTGGTTTATTTGGTGGTGCTGGAGTAGGTAAAACAGTAACAATAATGGAATTAATTAACAACATTGCAAAAGCTCACGGTGGATTCTCAGTGTTCGCTGGAGTTGGAGAGAGAACTAGAGAAGGTAACGATTTATATCACGAAATGATTGAGTCAGGAGTAATAAAAAAAGATGGTAAAGGATCGAAAGCAGCTTTAGTTTATGGTCAAATGAATGAACCACCAGGGGCAAGAGCAAGAGTAGCACTAACAGGTTTAACAGTTGCAGAATACTTTAGAGATCAAGAGGGCCAAGATGTATTATTCTTCGTAGATAATATATTTAGATTTACTCAAGCAGGATCAGAAGTTTCTGCATTATTAGGTAGAATTCCCTCTGCAGTAGGGTATCAACCAACTTTAGCTACTGATATGGGAAATTTACAAGAAAGAATAACTTCAACAGGAAAAGGATCAATCACATCAGTTCAAGCAATATATGTTCCTGCTGATGATCTTACTGATCCAGCTCCAGCCACTTCTTTTTCTCACTTAGACGCCACAACAGTATTATCTCGGCAAATAGCAGAACTTGGAATTTATCCTGCAGTAGATCCTCTCGACTCCACTTCTAGGATATTAGACCCTAGGGTAGTAGGAGAAGAACATTACCGAGTGGCAAGAGAGGTACAAAGGATTTTGCAAGCATATAAATCTTTGCAAGATATTATAGCAATCTTAGGTATGGACGAACTATCTGAAGAGGATAAGTTAACAGTAGCCCGTGCAAGAAAAATTCAAAGATTTTTATCTCAACCATTCTTTGTAGCAGAGGTATTTACTGGATCACCTGGAAAACTAGTTGATCTTGAATCTACAATAAAAGGTTTTGACTCCATCTGTAAAGGTGAATTTGACCATTTACCAGAAGCGGCTTTTTATATGGTTGGCTCAATAGAAGAAGCTATAGAAAAAGGGGAGAAACTAGAAAAAGACTCTTAAATCTAGATGTCACAACAATTTAATATTGAAATCATCAGTCCTGACAAAAGTATTTACTCTTCAAAAGTAGTGGAGGCAGTGCTCCCATGTTTTGAGGGACAAATAACAATTTTGAAAGACCATATACCTTTGATAACATTTTTAAGACCTGGCCTGATAGAGCTTGAAAATAACAAAAAATTTTATGTTGAAGACGGAACAGTAGAATTTTCAAATAATAATCTTCTCATTTTATCTGCTTCTGCGCAGAGCTTAAAGGACATAAAAAACCAAAATATTGAAAGCATGATAAAAGATACGGAAGAAAAAATTTTACAAGATAAGATTTCAGACAAACAAAAATATATTCTTAATTATAAAATTGAAACTTTAAAACAGCTCAACTGACAAAATTTTTAATCTCTATTTTTAACTTTTTATAAACTTCTCTTTTAAAATCGACTATAACTTCGGACAATAAATTATAATTTATCCACTTCCATTCTATAAACTCAGGATATTTTGTATTTAAATTGATCTCATTGTCTTCGCCAGTAAACCTAGCAATAAACCATTTTTGCCTCTGACCTCTGTATCTACCTTTCCAAATTTTTCCTAGTAGATTAGGTGGTAATTCATATTCTAACCAATTCTCAATTTCTTTTAAAATTTTAATTTTAGTTATACTTGTTTCTTCAGCAAGTTCTCTTCTCATAGCTTTTAAAGGTGTTTCATTTAAATCTATTCCTCCTTGAGGCATCTGCCACTTGTCTATCGGGTTATCTTTTCTTTTGCCGACAAAGACCTGATTATTTTGATTAAGTAAAATTATACCAACACCTTGTCTCATAGGCAATTGACTCATCATATTTTATGATTGAAAAAGTTTAATTGCATAATTTAATTGATTGTCACTATCTGATTCTAGCTGGAATTTTTCACTTTCCTTTATTATAATATCTGGAGATACGCCGACTTCTGAAATTGACTTGCCTGAAGGTAGATAATATTTTGAAATAGTTAGTCTTATGCCTCCTCCATTTTTAAGTGGAATGACCGATTGAACGGAGCCTTTGCCATAAGAATTTTCACCGAGTATTATTGCTCTTTTATGATCTTTCAGCGCTCCAGCGAATATTTCTGAAGCAGAAGCAGAGCCATTGTTGATTAAAATAATCACTGGCTTGCCTTTTATTCCATCTCCTTTTCTAGCAAAAAATTTTCTAGTTTCACTTGTTTTTCTTCCTTTAGTTGACACTATTTCACCATCTTCAAGAAAGAAATCTGTTATACTTATTGCTTGAGTTAATAAACCGCCAGGATTGTTCCTTAAATCAATTATGTAACCAATTAAACTTTTTGTTTTTTCATAATTTTTTATCTCTTTTACAAATTGTTTATCGCTGTTTTCATTGAAAGACTTTAATTTTATATAACCAATATTATTTTTAATTCCCAATATTTTTGCTTTTACAGATTTAACCTCAATTATCTTTCTTTGTATTTTAAAACTTAAAGGCTTTTTTATACCTTTACGTCTTACCATCAGCTCTATGCTAGAACCCACAGGACCCCTCATTAATTTCACAGCTTCCATCAAGCTTTTGCCTTGAACCTGGATATCATTTATTCTAACGATATAGTCACCAGCTTTAATGCCAGCTTTCTCTGCAGGCGTATCTGAAATTGGAGCTATAACTTTTACTACTCCAGCTTCCATACCAATTTCTATACCTAGCCCTCCAAACTCACCTTTAGATTCTGTTTGCATGCTTTTAAAAAGTTCAGGAGACATATATGCTGAATAAGGGTCAAGAGATTGTAAAATACCGTTAATAGCAGAGTCCATCACATCTGCTTGATTTACTTCATCTACATATTCTTGTTTTATTTTTTCTAAAACTTCACCAAACAAATCTATTTTTTCATAAAGTTTATCTGATGTGCTTGAATAAAGATTTCCATTTAAAAATACTATAAATAAAAAACAAACTATACTTAATAAATATTTTTTCATATTAAAGCTTTTTCCTTTGGTAAGTATTCTGACCACATATTTTCAAGATCGTAAAAGCTTCTTTTTTCAGGGTGAAACAAGTGAACTATAATATCTATGGCATCAACAAGTTTCCAGTCATTACTTTCATACCCCTCAATCTTACAATCTTCAACACCTGTTTTTTTAAGTTCTTCAAGAATTTTTTCTGACAAAGATTGTAAATGTCTCGAGGATGTACCAGAAGCAATTATCATATAGTCTGCAATATTTGATTTGTTTTTGAGGTTTATTATTACAATATTGTCTGCTTTATTTTTACTTAAAATATCTTGTATTACCTCTTTAATTTCTTTTACTTCCATTAATAATTTTATTTCTTAGCCGTGTTGAAGATACGTTTATCCTCAATTTTTTAAAAAAAGTTATATTTTTATTGTTTAATTTTTTCATTATAGCAGATTTTTTTGCTTTTGTATCAAATCCTTTTCTAGAAAAAACAACTAAATTAGCGATTTTAAGTATTTGTTTATAATTTTTCCATCTATGTAACTCTAAAATTTTATCTGAACCAACAATAAAAAAAATATTATAATTATGAAATTTTTTTAAATATTTAATTAGGGCTATTGAAGTTTTAGACTTAATTTTATCTTCTAAATATTTGAGTTGTATCTTTTTATTATTTTTTATTAATTTAAGACATAGTTTTTTTCTTTGAGACAATGATAATAGTGGTTTCTTTTTTAAGGGATTTTGTTCTGTAATTGCCCAAATAATTTTATTTAATCTCAAAAGTTTTAAACTTTTTTTACTTATGTAGATATGCCCTTTATGAGGAGGATCGAAACTCCCCCCCAATAAACCAATTTTTTTTTTATTATTATTCGACATTAATACTCATTTTCTTACAATATTTTTACCAAGAACAATATATTTATAAGAAGTAAGTTGGTTTAATCCTACTGGCCCTCGAGGAGGAAGTTTATTTGTTGAAATACCTATTTCTCCTCCGAAACCAAATTCTCCTCCATCAGCAAATTGTGTTGAAACATTGTGCATTGCTATAGCACTATTCACATTATTTAAAAAATATTCTGTATTTTTTTTATTGTTGGAAATTATGCAATCAGTGTGCATTGTTCCATATCTTAGTATATGTAAAACTGCTTCTTGTACATTTTTAACACTTTTAATAGATATTTTTGAGTCTAGATACTCAGTTCTCCAATCTTTTTCTTTAGCTAATTTCAAATTATTTTTGAATAATTTATTTATTTTTTTATCAACAATAACTTCACATCCACTTTGAATTAAAGCTTTAATAACTTGAATGCCGTTTGTTTTTAATATTTTTTCATTTATCAATAATGTTTCTAATGCTCCACAAATGCTTGTCCTCCTCATTTTTGCATTAACAATAATTTTTATTGCATTATTAAGGTTGCTTTCTTTATCTAAATAGATATGGCAAAGACCTTCAAGATGACCTATTACATGCACATTTGATGATTTTTGAACTTTAGCAACCAAACCTTTACCACCTCTAGGAACAATAACATCGATATAATTGCTCATCTTAGATAATAAGAAATCTACAACTTTTCTATTTTTATTTTTTATAAACTGTAAACAATTTTGATCAATTTTATTTTTTTTTAGAGACTTTCTAAACAATTCAGAGAGTATCTTATTAGAGTGATAAGCTTCACTTCCTCCACGCAAT
>MDTB01238964.1_pt1 | contig 23755 bp, 24 predicted proteins | sample 811161 | NCBI WGS metagenome assembly MDTB01 (sample SAMN05326650, study PRJNA326480) | marine metagenome | isolation source: seawater | place: Mediterranean Sea | collected 2009
CCGTCATTATAGCTCAAGTCTGCTGATCCAGACCAAGTAACGTCTGCAAATGCAGAAGTACTTCCAAGTACTACTAGAGCCGTAGTAGTGAAGAGAACGTGTTTTATTGTTGCTTTTACATCAAATTTGTCTTTAAATACTTGAGTTTATAAAGTATTTAAAATTATTTATTTCATATAATATATTATTTACTTATCATATATTATAGTTTATGAAGTAAAAAAGTTCACAAAGTAAATTTATTTTATTCTAGGTAAATTTATTAATACTGAGAGTATAAAATGGGTACATTGAGTAGCAAAAATAATTCCTTAAATTCATTTTTTGATGATCATTACAGAGAATATGCAAGTGTACACAAAAAAAGTTTTTACCATGATGAAGTCACTTTCAACCGTCATTTACGTCATGGATTAGGTGAAATACCTATGTGTATTATTACCGTTAAGGAAATAGAAAAATGGATCCTAAATCAGAAAAAAGAGGGATACAAGAATACGACGATTAATAAGCACATAGTGCTATTAAAAAGACTTTTTAATCTTGCGGAACGATGGGATTTTCAAGGAGTCAAAACAGGGAATATAAATAGAGTTCGAAAACTATTTGAAGGAGAACCTACTCAACATTTTCTTTCACAGGACGATTTGAGCATCATACTTAAAGAGTGTGATTATTCTGATAATTTATTCTTAGGTAAAATTGTAAGATTCTTAATTTTAACAGGTTGCAGAAAAGGTGAAGCACTACAAGCTCGTTGGAACCAAATTGATCTAAAGTTCGGAATATGGACTGTTCCAATGACAAAAAACGGTCGGCCCCGTCGGATATTTATTAGTTCTACATGCAGGGATTTTTTACAAAAACTTGTGGAATTCAGACAAAATTTAAATTTATCCTCTACAAACGATGATCCACTTTTCACGAACCTCAACTCTGGTCGGCCATATAAGTGTATTCAAACAGCCTGGATGTATGCAAAAAAAAATTGTGGTAAAGAGCATGTTAGGATCCATGACCTAAGACATACATTCGCAAGCATATTGATTAACAACGGAGCAACCATTTATGAAGTCCAACGATTACTTGGACATAGCTCTGTAAATGTAACGCAACGGTATGCACACCTTCTCCCAAATAAACTTTGCGAGACGGCAGATCTAATCTCTCGAATTACTTTATAAATACAAGTTGAAGTAATTAAACCTTTTCTAGAAGCCTAACAAGTTCAGAATTTTCATTCTCTGTTAAATTAGTAGTGCTTTGAAAGATATCTCGTGTAATTTCTGATAACTCTTTAGCCTTATTTTTACCCAGTTTTGTTAACTGAAGGTTAAAAGATCTTTTGTCACTCATAGATATCCTTCGTTTCAACAAACCTAAATTCTCAAGTCTTGCTATGTAACCGGTAATCTGTGCAGGCTTGCACGCCAGTAAATCAGAAAATTCCTTTGCCGATCTAGGTTCATCTGCGGAAATAAGTATTAACACTTCATAGCCATTAAAGTTGCTAATTCTATTATCCAAAGCATAGCGTTGTCTTAACTTCTCATAAGCTTTTCTTAAAGACAATATTGTCTGTACATGAATTCGTGAAAACATGTATTATCCTCAGTTAACCTTAGGTAAAGATATCTTGCTTCCCTTATCTATGTCAAGGGACACTAAGTAGTTGTTTTATATAAACTAAAAATTATATTTAATAGAAGCCTTGACAACATCTTGATCTTTAAAATTGAAAAATAAATCCGAACTGTTAGTAGCGTCATAAAGAATTAACCGTCCGTCCAACTTGATATCATTAGTCAATGCATACTCGGCAAAAAGTGTACTGATCGTACTATTATCACCTGAAAGCCGATTAAATGCTCCATAAATACTCAGCAGATCGTTCAAACCGCTCCAGCGCGCCTGTACGATAAACCCTGTTTCATTTTCATCAGATAAAAGACCATTAGAATAATCAAAAATATTTGAGTTATTAATTTCAAGACTTAAAACTGTATCACTAAAGCCACTGTACTCCAAACCGAGTCCAGAAACGAGTTCCTGATGCGCGGACCATTCAATCAAAGGATTCTCATTTTGAAATGTTCGCCCGTCGTTTAATGCGGCTTCATAACGGAAGAGATAACTACCGCGCACAACATTTCCACTTAAACCGATTACCCGAACACGATCAAATCCGTATTGCATTACGAATGGTAGGCTTTCTGCCACAGCTTGAAGACTATTTTGGTTCCAATTTATCTCGCCTGCAGTAAATGATATATCGCCGCCATTCAACTTATAATTTACGCGACCAACCACTTCCCAATTTTTATCAGGTTCCCTTTCTTCACTTTGAACATTGGTGCCATTGGGTAGTAATGCGAAAATTTGATTATTTAGAATAGAATAATCAAAGGCGCTACCAGGTTCTGCCGTTCCAACCTTATCAGCTCCTGCATTATTTGTTAAAACAACTTCTGCAGAAGCTTTCCCTATAGGTGCCGAAACGAATAACGCAGGAACTTGAACCCTAATATCCTTAAATTCAACTTGTCCCGGAGCAGATATATCAACTGGGTTAACAATATCTGTAATTTTTACTGATTCCACCTCTCCCCGAGCCACTATTTGATTACCCAACCGAATCCATAGACCTTTATCAGACGTTAAATCTAAAAACAGATCCTTTAACTCAAAATCCGCCGCAGAATTGCCTAACGCGTAAGCGTTGTTCAACCAGCTTCCCCAATCATAATCCACAATACCACTTAATTTGATTTTAGAATTATCTGAAGGTCTTCCTTGAACTTGAAGAAAAAGTTCTGAATTTAATTTCTCGACACCACTTTGATTTCGAGAGAAAAATTCTTTTGGACTTGCAATACCATATGTAAAATCCTGTTTAATAGACCCAGTAATGGAATACTTGGATTCCTCCTCAGGTTCGCCTTGCTGATCTACAATTATATCAAAGAAATTGCCATCAGAACCATCGTCTATATCAAAAAAAGCCATCTCATCCTGCTGATCAGCAGACTGACCTGTAACAACTTGCGACAAAGCAGCTAAAGCTATAAAACCAAACAGTAAACGGAAAAATGAAGTCACTTAAAGACCTCTTTGCATCGTCTCAACTTCAAACATGGTATCTGCAACTTCACTATTGTATGAAACATTTTCCAAACTGAATATACTTGAGTGCTGTACTTTTTTATTCTTAGTAGTCACCATTTGAATGGTCCCAATGGTCCAAATACCATCAATTTTCCTAATATCTTTAGTAGAATAGTATTTTACCTTTTTACCTTTCTTGACATAATTTATTCCCCGAACAACAATAAAGGCATCTTTCCTAACCCAATTGACGGTCTTGAGATACCCAGTTTTTTTTATTATTTCTTTAGATTTTGGTACGGCTTCTATTTTCCAACAATCATACCCATCTACAGGGTCACTTTCTGATAAAATTTTGTAAGTATATTCATTTACCTCAGCACCCTCTACGTCGCTAAATGTAAAGTCACTTCCCATCCAAGAATTTGATTTATCCCCTGCTGCCGTCCTATTTACTCTTTGCATTGCTGGCAGATATAGCCATGAATCATCTTCCTTACCCTCATCATTCCAATCATAAGAAAGAAATGATGTATCCTTTACATCTGAGGGCGAAACAAAAAAAGATATCGATTTATCAACATCAGAAAATTCTTTTGAAAAAAGTTTCAACTTTCTAATTCGTTTTCTGTCCTTTTTATCTACAAGGGTCATAGTAGCTGTGGAAATTTGTGTTTTGCCTGTATCTCGACCATCCACTTTTTGCATAATTTCAGTAGCTGTCATTGCAAAAGTCATTGAAGAACTTATTACCATCATAATAAGTCCCATCCCAATTCTGCTAATTATCATATTTTCCCTCCTAAAAATAAATCAGCTTAAGTTGTCGCCACTCCAGAATCAACTAACTCACCCTCATCATTATCAAATATATACAAAAGTGCTGGTAAAACAATCAGATCACCTACAAGGGCAAGACCCATAATGACAGCCGTAAAGAGTCCAATATTAATAAATGGAGTTAAAGAGGCAAATAACATGGTTCCGAAACCTATGACTAAAATTATTGATGTAAAAATTACTGCCCGCCCAGCTTCATTCATTGCCTCTCTCACAGCATTATCGGTGCTCAAACCCCTTCTCCTTCCCGTTACATAACGACTCACAACGTGAATCGCATCATCTACCGCGATCCCCATCGTCATAGCACCAACTATCAAAGTACCAAGATCCAAATCTATACCAATCAAAGTCGCAACCCCTCCTGCCATAATGATCGGCACCACGCTCGGTATTAAAGCTAACACACCATACTTGAAAGATTTAAATAGAACAAAAAAGCTTGCCCCAATCAAAATTAATGCGAGTCCAAAAGATTTAGGTAGACCTTCGTTCACATATTTTTCTTGAGCTGCAAACATGACAGTCGGACCAGTTAATTTGGCGTTCATTTCACCAAAATTCTCTTGAACGTATTGATCTGTCTTTGCCATAAATTGAAGCATCACATTGCTTGTCATGTTTATTATTGGAAGAGTGACACGAACATATCTATTGTCAAAATCCTTTAAGTCAGAAAGGTCTTCTTCAGGACCCGTGTTTTCATACATTAATAAAAGTTGAGCAGACATATCTGAAGTTTCCGGTAACAAATAATATTGCTCGTCATCACCACTAAAAGCTTGCCTTATCTGTTTCAGAAAATCCAAAAGAGTTGTTGCTTTTTCGGACTCTTTCAATTCCTCAAGATAAGACTCAAATATCTCAACTTTTTCGAGGAATACAGGATCTTTTGCACCCCCTTCAGAACCAGAGTCCAAGATATATTCTATATTAGCAATGCCCTTAAATGTTTCATCAAAGTATTGCATATCCTTTGATACCCAAGAGTCCTGCTTGAAATAGCGCACAACATTTGAATCAACACGGATGTTCGCAACTGTGACCATACTAAAAATAAAAACGATTAAACTTATACCTCCAATAATTTTTCTATTTTGATATGTGAATTGAGGAATAAAATTGGTTACCTTAGTCGCCCAATCATTCTGGTATGCTTTTTGAGTCCTCTTTGATATTTTCTTAGAATAACTTAAAACGGCAGGTAATGCCGTCATTGAAAAAATAAATATTATTATCGAGGCGCCGGAAGCAAGAGCTGCATATTCACGGACAGGAACAAGTTCGGTAACAGCTAAGGCTGCAAAACCTATCGAAGTCGTTAATGCTGTAAAAAATATTGGTTGAAGTAAATTCTCTATCGTTTTTTAGCGCAGCATCTCTTCCTAAAAAGTCCTTAGAACGCAGATTATAGAATTCATTCATTACGTGGACACTTACTCCCATTCCAATAATCATCAAAGTTGGAGCTAAAGCTGTTGTCATCGCGGTGAAAGCAAACCCCAACGCGGCTTGAATACCAGTCGTAATCGCAATACACGATCCAATCACAACCCATGGAAATAACATCCCCCCTATCGATCTAAAAGTTAAAAACAAAATAAATATCATAATCAAAGACATTGTAGGATTTATCCAAGCCTGGTCCTTTTTGCTCAAAGTTTCAAATCTTTCGCCAAAAACTTGAACACCAGCTAAATGAAGCTCAAACCCCTGGTCTTTAAAGCCTTTTTCGTCGAGAAAGTTCATGAGATCAGTTACCACTTTCACCTTATGATCATTCTCGCCGGCAATATATTCAGTTCGAGCAACTATGCGCGTGTGTTTTAGATCTGCAGATATAAGATTATCCAAAGCAAGTCTTTCGCCCACAATAATTTGGCGAGCATCCTCTAGAATTTCAGGGTTTGATACAATTTCGTCTACGTCCTCAAACAAGTCATCTGTAGCCATCATTTCGTTATCGTTATGAGTATATTGGTATTTCGAGAGACTACGTACTTGAGTTACAATCTCATGGTCCTCCAGCATCTCAGTAATCATTGAAATCATTTTGATAGTTTCAGGCTCAAAGATATCTTTGTCACCAGGTCGTGCTGCGATACCTACCGCCATATACTCTGAGTCACCGAATTTATCCTGCATATCATAAAATGCCTCTAAATCAGGATCCCCTTCTAAAAACCAAATCTCACTTGAATTATTATAAGGGGGTGGATTAGTAATAATTGTTCCAATCGCAATTAGCATTGTAATCGCAGTTAAAACTAAGACTAAAATTCTATTATTAATAACAAAATTGGCCCAATGTCTGGCTACAGCTTCCATAACATATTAATCCTTTATTGATTTCGGTAAAAACTTTTCACTTCTTTTTCATATAACTAAATTAAACATTGTTTCAAGGCTAAAAGTACTTTTTTTGAACTTTTATAGATAATATTTTTTTGAACCAAGACTGCTAAGCAATACAAAACAAAAAAAAAATTTTATACATAGTGACAAATCAGAAAAAAAGCATATTTTAAATATGTAAAGTTATTTATTTGTGGAGCATTTCAGTGGGCGCACTTTTACCAAATATAGATCCAGATGGTCTTTTAGAATATTCAGTGGTGTTTACTGATAGATCATTAAATCATATGTCACAATCATTCCAGTCTGCAATGAATGATATTTCCCGTGGTTTAAAAAGAGCATATAAGGCCACAAGCGTTGTTGTCATCCCTGGAGGTGGCACCTTTGGAATGGAGGCCGTCGCTCGCCAGTTCGCAAGCAACAAAAAATGCATGGTGATCAGAAATGGCTGGTTTAGCTATCGCTGGAGCCAAATTCTTGATCAAGGAAATATTGCCGCTGAAACTACAGTTATAAAAGCTCAAAGAGATCATAACAACCTAGAGGCTGCTTTTTATCCCTCCAATATTTCTGACGTAGTAAAGCAGATAAAGATTTTAAAACCAGAAGTTGTTTTCGCTCCGCATGTAGAAACATCCGCAGGTATGTTGCTTCCGGACGAATACATTGAAGAAGTGACTCAAGCGGTTCATTCTGTTGGAGGCATTTTTGTTTTGGATTGCGTCGCATCTGGAGCGCTATGGGTTGATATGAAAAAGACTAATGTTGATGTATTAATAAGTGCTCCTCAAAAAGGTTGGTCATCATCTCCATGTAGCGGGCTGGTGATGCTTGGTGATACCGCAGCGAAGCTAATTAGAGAAACTAAGAGTTCGAGTTACGTGTGTGATCTTTTGAAATGGTTGCAAATCATGGAAGCCTATGAGAATGGTGGCCATGCATATCATTCTACAATGCCCACGGACTCCTTAGCAAAATTTAGAGATACTCTTGTTGAAACCGAAAATTACGGCTTTGAAAAGACTAAGCAAGAACAGATTGATTTGGGTCAGAGAGTTAGAAACTTACTTGAAAGCAAAGGTTTTAAAAGTGTAGCCGCAAAAGGCTTTCAAGCACCCAGTGTTGTAGTAAGCTACACAGATGATCCGGATGTAAAAAGTGGTAAGGTTTTTATTGAACAAGGTTTGCAAATCGCAGCAGGAGTGCCTTTAGAATGTGACGAAGGAGAAAACTTCATGACATTCAGAATAGGTCTTTTTGGTCTTGATAAACTTCATAATATAGAGAGAACTGTAAATCACCTCAAGATAGCTTTAGATAAAATTCGGCCATAATTAAATTGAACCAGCCTCGACCATATAGTTATTTGCTGTACACATAGCACTATCGTCCGAAGCCAAAAATAACACCATTCTGGCCACAAATACTGGGTCGATTAAGTCGGGTAGGCATTGCCTTTCTTGATGCTTCCTAAGACTTTCTTTAGTAATCCAAAGCTCTTTTTGTCGATCCGTCATTACCCAACCTGGTACTACTGTATTTACCCTGATACGGTGCTTGCCAAGATCGCGGGCCATCGTTCTTGTTAACCCATGAACGGCCCCTTTTGATGTAGCGTATATTGGGAAACCTCCACCAGCTTCCCACCATGAATTTGAGCCCAGATTGATAATTGAACCTCCACCTCGCGCAATCATTTCTGGCGCAACTGCCTGAATTGAAAAAAACTGGTGCTTTAGATTTGTTGCAATTCGATCATCAAAATATTCAGAAGTAACCTCTTGCCAGGCATGCCGGTCATCGCGCGCTGCATTGTTTACAAGAGTTGCTGGCTTCCCAATTTCAGTTATTAAAGAAGAAAACGCTCTTTTTAAATCGTCCGTTTGACTAAGATCACAAATTTCAAAATTCAACTTGCCTCTTAAATCTTTATAAAGCCGTTCACTGGCGTCTTCGTCAAAATCAATAAAACCAACCTTGGCTCCCTGATCAACGAAAGACCTTGTGATTTGTTCCCCAATACCTGAAGCCCCACCAGTAATGATTACAGGCATATTTTTTAGACTTGGGTAAATTGCAAAATTATCTTGCATAATAAATAAATTCCTTAATAAGGGTTCAACTAAACCGCATTGTAATATTTCATGCGACGGGATCTTAAGGATATTTACCAAATGAATCTAACAACGCAAAGCCTAAAACAAGACATGATCAATTGGCGACAAGATATTCACAAGAACCCTGAACTAGGTTTTAATGAAGTAAGAACCTCAAAATTAGTTGCACAATTATTAAAAAGTTTTGGTTTAAAGGTTTATGAAACGTTTGGTAAAACTGCAGTTGTTGCTCATTTAGAAAAAAACAAAAATAAAAAACTTATAGCTATCAGAGCAGATATGGATGCTCTACCAATAAAAGAAGAAACCTCACTACAGTACCAATCCCAAAATACTGGAGTCATGCATGCATGTGGTCATGATGGCCATACGGCGACTCTTCTTGGGGCAGCAAAATTCTTGTCGGAGGATAAACATTTTGATGGAAATATACTTTTTGTTTTTCAACCTGACGAAGAAAATGGCGGTGGTGCTAAATCAATGATAAAAGAGGGTTTATTTAAAAAATTTAATGTCTCTGAAGTATATGCACTCCACAACATGCCCGGAATGCCCATTGGGTATTTTGCAACCAAAGAAAATACAATTACAGCAAGTGAAAGTGCATTTGAAATAGAAGTGCGCGCCAAAGGAGGTCATGCTGCTCTTCCAAACATGGGAGGGGATGCATTACTTGTAGCATCACAAATTGTGATGTCTCTTCAAACAATCGTTTCTAGAAAAATTGATCCTAGAAAAAATGCCGTTTTTTCAATCACTGAATTCTTAACTAACGGTCAAAAAAATATTTTAGCATCAAAAGTAATACTCAGAGGAGATGCACGATGCTTAGATAGAAATTCTGAAACACTGATAAAAGATGAGTTGGATACAATATGTCATGGTATAACTAAAGCACATAATGCCTCCTGCTCAATACAATTTAAAACAAACTTTCCAATGACGATTAATTCCCAACGGCCAACTCAAAATTTAATAAAATGTCTGAAAGAAACCTTTGGAAATAAAAATGTAGACTCTAATTGCGCGCCTATGCTTTTTTCAGAAGATTTTGCATTCATGGCAGCTCAAGTACCCGCTTGTTTTGTATTAATAGGTAACGGAACCACTGGTCACAATTCCGAATCTTTGCATTCTCCTAATTACGATTTTAACGATGACATTTTAACGTTCGGATCATCTTTGTGGGTTAATTTGTCTAAAATGCTGTTTAGGACATAACTGAGAGCTAAAATCGTGGCTTTTCGATCAAACCCGTTATTGTTGCTCGTTTTATCGCATCAATAACAGCACTTGTTTTTAAACCCTCCAAGCCCGAAACTAAAGGTTGCTCTTTACCTAATATTACATTTACAAAATTATCAATCTGATTGAAAATCGGGTCAGATTTTTTATTTACAGTCGTTGTACTTGATATCGGTTCCCACCAACTTTTTCGTTTCTCGTGGGACCAAAAAGTCCCTTTTGGCAATTCGATCGATCCATCAGTGCCACCAATCCAATAGCAGTTTGCCGTGGTGTGATGATAAGTCGGATTTTCATTAGAAGTCAGTTCATAACTCCATGGACTTACTATAGTATCTGATATTGAAATCGAACCCACAACACCAGATGCAAAATTAAGAATAGCGACAGCTGTATCCTCTACATCAAAACCTCTAACCTTGTTGCTTGAAACAGCTTGAACACTTTTTATCTCACCAAGGAAATGACGCATAAGGTCAATGTCATGGCTCAGATTTATGTAGATAGGTCCAGCACCATCCATCGTTCGCCAAACTTGATCAAAATATTCAGGAGGCTTATAAAGCCAAAACATACCATGCATCGCCACCACATCCCCAATAACACGATCATGCAATTTTTTTTTAATGTTAGAAATAATTGGGTTATGTCGTCTATGATAACCTGTTAAAATTGGCACATTAATTTTCTTTCCAAACTCGACTAGCTTTTCAGCATCAATCAACGAATTAGAAATCGGCTTTTCTACCAAAATTGGTATATTCGACTTCAAACTTAACATACCGTCCTCAAAATGTCGTGAGTTAGGTGTTGAAATAATTAGGCCATCAGGCTCAGTTTCAGCGAGGGCATCGTTTAAATTCCTATAAAACAAACATCCTGCAGTTTTAGCTAAAAATTCAGCATCATTGTTGCTATCAATTATCGCATCAACTCGACAATTTGGGTGCTCCATTACGGCCTTTAAATGTTGTGTTCCCATCAAACCAAGACCGACAATAGATATTTTAACCATTTCTTGTCCACAAACCATCAAAATCAGTAATTTCTTCTCGCGTTATATATAAATATGAAACTTCGTAAAGGTTTTAAATTATTACCTAAACTTAACCCCCCAAACAAAAATGTTGACTAAATTTATCAAGAATATTACTGAGTATTTTTGTCAAGAATTTCTGTCCTCAAATTCTCATAACCTATATCGTTGAAAAAGAAGATTGCTCACATGAAAAATATCTTGGATTTAAAACAACTTCATCAAAAAAGCCTTGTAGTTTTCCTTGCCTTTTTCTTAGCCCTTCCCATAGTCGCAACTGGAGACGAGATTAATATTTACTCTCACCGACAACCCTTTCTTATAAATCCATTTCTCGATGCTTTTACCAAAAAGACTGGCATCAAAACCAATGTAGTGTACTCAACAAAAGGGCTTGCACAACGACTTAAAGCGGAAGGACAAAACTCTCCGGCTGATGTCATTTTAACAGTAGATATTGGTCGGCTACAAGTATACGCAGACTTAAATTTGTTGGCTAAGATTAATTCTAAGAAACTTGAAGACAACATTCCACCTCATTTAAGAAGCGCAGACAATACTTGGGTAGGGTTGTCCAAAAGATCTCGGATAATAGTTGTTTCAAAAAGTAGAGTAAAACCGACGGCTATTTCACGAATTGAAGACCTAGCTAAGCCAATTTGGAGAAAGAAGATTTGTACTAGACCGGGTAGTCACGTCTACAATAGAGCATTAATGGCTTCAATGATAGCAGCTCATGGTATTGATGAAGCAACTAGATGGGCCAAAGGCTTGGTAAAAAACCTGGCAAGACGTCCACAGGGCAATGACCGCGCACAAGTAAAGGCAATTTTCGAGGGACAGTGTGACGTAGCGATAATTAACAACTACTATTATGGCAAACTGAAGTACTCTGAAGACCTTAAACAACGAGATTGGGCAAGAGAACTGTTCTTAATTTTTCCAAACCAAGGTTTAAATGATAGAGGTGCGCATATTAACATATCAGGAGGTGGCGTCGCCAAATATTCAAAAAATAAGGATAAAGCATTAAAACTTTTGGAGTTCCTTTCCGAAGAAACCTCACAAAGACTCTATGGAACGATTAATTTTGAATACCCCGTTAACCCCAGAGTAATGCCCACACAAATATTACAAAGTTGGGGCACTTTCAGAGAGGATTTGATCCCGATTATAAGAATTGCAGAACTCGGCCGGGACGCTCAAAAAATTATTGATAAAGTTGGTTGGTAAAAATTGAGATTATCATACCCAAAAACTAACTTATGGAGCTTCGCTGTTGTGATAATATCAGTGATAATGCTTTGGCCAGTTATTTCACTTTTATTCTTAAGTTTTGGTGACAGCCAGGGATTATGGAAACATTTATTTGAAACTGTATTAATTAAATACGTATCAACGACCCTGATTTTAATGATTGGAGTAGTTAGCCTTGCACTGATATTTGGTGTGTCAACCGCCTGGATCATAACAAGATATAATTTTTTATTTAAACGATATGTCGACATGATTTTGATACTACCAGCTGCTTGCCCAGCTTATCTTGTAGCATATGCTTATACTGATTTTTTTGAATATGCGGGACCGGTACAAGGCATGTTAAGACATCTTATGGATTGGTCGAGTGCAAGTGACTATTATTTTCCTGAAATAAGGTCGACGGGCGGTGCAATATTTGTTTTAGCCTCAGTCCTTTATCCATACATCTACCTTTTAGCCCGAACCGCCTTCTCCCAGACTCCATCTAGTCTATTGGAAGTCAGCAGCATTTATGGAAGAAACAAATTTTTGCACGTAAGTTTGCCAATGGCAAGACCAGCTATAGTCGCGGGTTCAGCCTTAGTTTGTATGGAGGTTGTATCTGACTTTGGCACAGTTGAATATTTTTCATTGGAAACGCTTACTTTAGGAATTTTTAATGTTTGGATTGGTATGAACAATATCACGGCCGCTTCGCAAATTGCCATTTTTACATTTTTATTCATAGTTTTATTGTTACTTGTTGAAACACGGTCCCGGTCAGAGAAGCGTTTTCATGATACTAGCCGAAACCAAGGCTGCTTATTAATTGAAAAAACAAGTCATATAAAAGGTTTAGGATTAATTATAGTTTGCCTGATACCCGTATCATGTGGATTCATTATTCCAGTATCGATTTTAATCTCAAATATTAACCAATTCTACAATTTGGCTGATTTTTTCACCATTATTCCTATTCTTAAAAATACCATCACGGTAGCATTGCTTGGATCATTAATTATTATATCAGTTGCAACCTTCCTTGCATGCACTGCCTCCGCCACTGCGAGTAAAAGCCTACAAAATTTTGCTAACTTATCAGCCATGGGATATGCATTTCCAGGCACAATGCTTGCTATTGGCGTGTTAATTACTGCAGGTCTCATCGATCAAGAGTTAAGCAATAGTTTCTTGAATTCTTATCTTTTTAGTGAACCATTTTTTGTCAGTGGAACAATTTCCGTTCTTCTTTTTGCCTACCTGGTTAGATTCTTAGCCGTTGGATATGGGGCAAATCTCTCCGGTTTAAGTAAAGTCTCAACAAACTTAAATTGGGTTAGTAGAACATTAAGTAAGTCTTTTTCAACCACAATTACTCAAGTATCAATCCCGCTAATTAAAAAATCAATAATTGCAGGCGGGTTACTCGCTTTTGTGGACATCACAAAAGAATTACCTATGACCCTTATCCTTAGACCATTTAACTTCGAAACACTGGCTACTTTCACTTACCAATTTGCTCACGACGAGCTTATGGGAAAGGCTTCACTCCCCGCCATAATTATTATATTGTTCGGTCTATTGCCGGTTATATTTCTTAATAACATTTTAAGACGATAAGTACCATTAAATGACCATTTAATAGTAATATATACTATCAAAACCCAAACGACCTTCTGAGCCGGTTTTTTCTAAAAACTTTTTATAAATTGGGCCCGATTTTTCTCTCCAATAGTCTTTATCATCATTGGAAAGGACGATTAGACTCATGCCGTTTTCAATCGCTTCTCTATAAGACTCTGCTTCAATTTGGTTCAACCTCTCCACCGATTTCATTTCGGCTGTTGAAGCCGCCTCGGAAATAAGTCGTCTTCGGTCCGGTCTTAAAGAATTCCACCACCGATCATTTGCGATAATTATAAACTGCATACTAGCACTGTTAGCCAAAGATATAGTGTCCATAACTTCCCAAATCTTCTTAGCTCTTATATCAGCTATAGTCGTCATTCCAATATCTACTTTTTTATGTTTATACGCAAAGTATTGAAGAGAATTCGGTATTGCCAATGGCGCTCCGCCAGCAGCCAAAACAAGATTCCCAAGGGTTTCTCCAAATACCCTTACTTTTTTGTTTTTCATGTTATCCGGCGTGTTTACTGACATTCCTTTTGATACGAAGACAACATTTCCATAGGTTTGCCACCACAGTGTAACAACTCCAAGTTCTTTGAGTGAGTTCTCTATCGATTGTCTGACAAGTGAATTTTTCTTTAACAGATCGGCAAGTTTTTTTTCAGAATCAATCAAAAAAGGCTGGTTAAAAATATCCGCTAATGGAACTAGTTTAACGATCCTTGTGAGTGGAAGCATTCCAATCTCGACTTTTCTATTCTGGATTGCCTCTAGCATATCCTTAGCCATAAAGTATTTTTGATCGGATCCTACCTCTTTAATTTCTTTGATTTCCCTGATTTCTTTGAGATAAGTTCCATAATCATTTATATTTACAGAAATAGAATTGTTTGAGTTTTGTTCCAAAACCTGTTTAAAAAAAAGTATATTCTCAGCCAAATGATGTTCTAACGGAATTTGAAACGCAATCGACAGGTTTGATCGGGCTGAAATTTCATTTGAGTAAAAAATCGTAGTTGCTAACACAATAAAAGCTGAAATATTATTTTTACATTTAAACATCAATATTGCCCTTATTGCGTGCTAAAAAAAACCTCATCGCCAACATGTTTTATATTAATATTTTTTAAAGTAAAAGTTAATTAATAATCCTAAAATTTATAATGTCTTTAAAAAATTAAATTTGAGGCTAGCCATAAATAGCTTAACCAATTAACATTCGGTGTTCTATTTAAATTCTTTTCTTGCTTTTCTAAATATTTTTAATTTAAAAATACTTTGATCAAATATAGAGTGTTCGTCTTTCACAAAGAAATTACCTTTGAAAAAGTTTTAATTTTCTTCAAAGTGTAATATTGACGAGTCAAACATTAAGACTATGTACCGATTCATGATGCATAGTAGGGAAATCTATGAAACCGATGGACCAAATAATAAAAATTACTGAAAAAGTTCTTTTAGTGGCAATTGCTGTGGCTACTGTATTCGCAACCCTACAGGAAATTTTAATGTTGGTAGAGAACAGACGGGTGCAATTGGCTGATCTACTACTGCTATTTATTTACACAGAGGTATTAGGTATGGTTGGAGTATTTTACAAAAGTAATAAAATACCAATTACACTACCACTGTTTATTGCTATAACCGCTCTGAGCAGAATGATAATTTTACAAGGCAAAGGATCTGATCCTGAAAATCTTATTTACGAATCGGGCGCAGTTCTTTTACTGGCAATATCAGTTTTGATCATTCGCCACCCCTCTGTATCTTCATTATTTAATGGTAACGATAAAGAAAAATGAATTTGATTTATATACAATTTTTCAAACATGCTGGGTTGCATATGTTGGAAAAAAGAATAAAAGACTTTTAATTAATTATGAACTTTGGGGACCGTTAATGGTAATTGATCATGTAATTTCAAAAAAAAATAGAAAAGATATTGTAAAAGTGTCGCCAATGGCGTCTCTTTCGGAAGCAACAAAATTGTTGTCGCAAAATAAAATTGGTGCTCTGCCAGTGACAAATGATAATGACTTAATACTCGGAATTTTGTCTGAGAGAGATATAATCAAAGAAATAGCAGAAAAGGGGAGTTCAGGTTTAGAATCGATAGTGGAAAACGTAATGACATCAAAAGTTAGCACTTGCGGACGGTTCGACACCCTTAAAAGTGTTATTGAGAGAATGAACGAGGGTCGCTTTAGACATATGCCTGTTACAGATAATGATAAGATCATAGAATTTATATCAATAAGTGATCTAGTTCTAGCACATCTAAACGAAGTCGAATATGAAAATGACGCTCTCAAAGGGTCTGTTACGGGCAACGTTAGACGCCAAACTATATAAAAATATAGGTAGTTAAGATGACGACTTACATTAAAAAAGGTTACAAACAGTTATTGCAGGAAGCTAACAGTGAAATTAAAACCATTTCAGTCGACGAAGCAAAATCATTATTTGAAAATGACGGCTATGAATTTATCGATCTGCGAGATTTCCGTGAAATTAAACGAAACGGAAAAATTCCAGGATCCTTTTCTTGTCCCCGAGGAATGTTAGAATTTTGGATTGATCCCGATAGTCCTTATCACAAGGAAATCTTCTCTACAGGAAAAAATTTCATTTTTTATTGTGCAAGTGCTTGGCGATCCGCACTTGCTGCCAAAGCAGCACAAGACATGGGAATGGAAAACGTAAGCCATATAAAAGGTGGTTTCTCAAACTGGGAACAATCTGGTGGAAAAATCGAAAAAATTACAAGCTAATTAGGCTAGATTTAAAAGTATGCTTGCGTGATGATCAATATGGTCTTCGATGAATGTTGATACAAAAAAATAACTATGATCATAACCCTTATGCAACCTAAATTTACCAAGATTTGAATTTGCTTGAAATTGGTCTGACAAACTTTGTGGACACAATAAATCTAAAAAGTTGTCATCCTGCCCTTGATCAATCAATATCTTTGTTTGAAAACCATACTTCCTTAACAAAATTGATGGATCAAAGTCCTGCCAACCTTCAGGATCGTTACCAAGATATGATATGAATTGCTTCTTGCCCCATTGACTTTCGGTTGGGTTTGAAATTGGAGAAAACGCAGAGACTGAACGGAATTGACGTTGGTTTTTTAATGCAAAATTTAAAGCTCCAAGTCCACCCATAGAATGACCAGTAATGCCTTGCCTCGCATAATCTAAATTAAAATTTTTATGGACCAAAGCGCTAAGCTCATCTTTTATGTAAGTTTCCATCTTAAAGTGTTCGCTCCAAACAGGAGTCTTTGCATCTAAATAAAACCCAGCTCCTTGCCCAAGATCAAAATCAGCATGGTCAGGAACGGTTTCACCGCGGGGTGATGTATCCGGAAATACTAGCGCGATACCTCTTTTTGCCGCCCATTGTTGAGCACCCGCTTTTGTCATTGCATTCTCGTGGGTGCAAGTAAGTCCCGACAAAAACCACAATAATGGTATTTTTTTCGGACCAATTACTTTTGGAAGGAAAAGACCAAAAGTCATATCACATTTACAGACCGTTGAGTAATGACTGTATACTTGTTGGCTCCCATTAAATGATTTATTGTCTGATAGTAATTTTAATGTCATTTCAAAACCTATTAATCGGTATTTTTAAATAATGCTCTCCGTCATCCTCCTTTGGTGGAAAATGGCCTGCTCGCATATTCACCTGAATAGACGGTAAAATCAGCTTAGGCATTCCGAGTTTTTTATCTCTTTCTGTTCTAAATTTTACAAATTCTGTCTCACTCTTGCCGCCCCCAACATGTACATTGCTTAATCTCTGATCGGCGACGGTAGTTTCCCAACAAAAATCGTCTCTCCCAGGAGCTTTGTAATCGTGACATAAAAATAATTTAGTATTTCCAGGTAATTCTAATATTTTTTGTATAGAGTTATATAGATCTAATGCAGACCCCCCTGGAAAATCAGCTCTGGCAGTTCCAAAGTCAGGCATAAATAATGTATCCCCAATGAATGCAGCATTACCAATAATATAAGTGACACAGGCAGGTGTATGTCCAGGGGTATGCATCACTTCTACTGTCATATTGCCAATTTCAAAAGTATCTCCTTCCTCGAAAAGGACATCAAATTGGCTACCATCCATTTGGAATTCAGTTCCCGCGTTAAATATTTTTCCAAAAAGTTTTTGAACGACATTTATATTCGACCCAATTGCAATCTTTGATGAAAATTTTTTCGCCAGGTAAGGTGCTGCTGAAAGATGATCAGCATGAACATGGGTTTCAATAACCCAATCCACCTCTAGTTCTAACTCTTTTACTTTCTCCACTATTTTATCAGCAAATTCTGTTTCAATTGAGCCAGACGAGACATCAAAATCCAGCACAGAGTCGATTATCGCAGATTTTTTTGATGATGGATCTTTGACAATATAGCTTGCGGCGTTAGTTTTCTCGTCAAAAAAACTAATCACTTCGGGATCTAAATTCCTTTTGACTAAAGTCATGTTTGTACCTCAATATTCGACTACAGCTCTTATACTTTTTCCTGCGTGCATCAAATCAAAACCCTCATTGATATCATTCAACGACAATTTATGGGTTATCATCGGATCAATTTCAATTTTACCATCCATATACCAATCTACTATCTTAGGCACATCAGTTCGACCACGTGCTCCTCCAAAAGCCGTACCACGCCAACTTCGTCCAGTCACAAGCTGAAATGGCCGCGTAGAAATCTCTGCTCCGGCAGGAGCAACCCCAATTATAATACTCTCACCCCATCCCTTGTGTGCAGACTCAAGTGCATCACGCATTACTTTGACATTTCCCGTAGCATCAAAAGTATAATCAGCTCCTCCCCTAGTAAGATTGACCAAATATGGGACCAAATCACCTTCAACTTCTGATGGGTTTACAAAATCAGTCATTCCAAAATGAGAAGCCATTGGTATTTTGTCTGGGTTAATATCGACCCCAACAATTTGATCAGCTCCCGCAAGTCTAAGCCCTTGAATAACATTTAAACCAATGCCTCCTAATCCAAAAACTATTGCCCGAGATCCTTGCTCTACCTTGGCAGTATTAATTACTGCTCCAATTCCAGTAGTAACACCACATCCTATATAACAAACCTTATCAAAAGGTGCATCTGGCCTAATTTTAGCAGCTGCAATCTCAGGCATTACCGTAAAGTTTGAAAACGTAGAGGTTCCCATATAGTGAAATATTGATTCACCATCCAATGTTTTAAATCGACTTGTTCCATCTGGCATTACACCCTGTCCCTGAGTTTCCCGAATCGATTGGCATAAATTAGTCTTTGGGTGCAAACAATAATCGCATTCTCGGCATTCAGGAGTATACAATGGAATAACATGATCCCCTACTTTTAGAGAAGTAACATCCGGTCCAATTTCCCTTACTATACCGGCACCTTCGTGTCCGAGTATGGCTGGAAAAATTCCTTCCGGATCAGCCCCAGACAACGTAAACTCATCAGTATGGCATATTCCAGTCGCCATAATCTCGACTAAAACCTCTCCGGCACGCGGGCCATCAATGTTAACATCTACAATTTCTAAAGGACGCCCGGCCCTCACAGCAACAGCAGCTTTAGATATCATTTTCAACCCTCCCAAAATTTTTTCATATTTCTTACTTTAAACTAATTTTAGTTGCTGACCAGTCCCGATTTTAATTCTTAGTTTAGCCTTATTTAGAGTCATAAGCCCAAACATTTTTGCCACTTTAATTCTTTCAAATGATTTAATTTAAGTTTAAATGTCAAATTTTTTACTTTGGTAAAAATTTTTAAAGCCAAAACGAAAGACAAGCAATAACACTACCGTGATAAAATATAATAATGGTTTTATTGGCCAAGATTTAACAAGCATCAAATAATGCGATACACCCAAGAATGAAGCCAGATAAACTAAAAGATGAAGCCTTTTCCAATTATCAAAACCAAGATATCGAATAGACCACCTATTTGATGTTAAGGCTAAAGGAAAAAGCGCTAAAAAGCCTAAAAGGCCAATAATTATGTAAGGTCTTTTTAGTAAATCTTTGATTATAAGATCCCAAATTAGCTGTTGGTCTAAAATTAAATATGTAGAAAAATGAAGTAATGCATACCAAAATGCTAATAAGCCTGTACTTCTTCTAAATTTCATTAAATTCAGATCAAATAATTTTTTTATTGGAGAAAATAACAAAAGAAGAATTAAAAAAATTATAGCATATTCACCTAGCTCATGCTCAAGAGTCTTTAATGGATCTGGTCCAAGCAAATTCAAAATAGCTCCGCAAAACAAAATGCCCGCAGGAAGCAAACCAAACAAGTAAACCAACCAAATAGGAGTTGAGGCCAAACTTTTATTGATAAATTTTCTAATCTTAATAGCCTCAATAATGTTTTCTCAAATCCATACCAGAATATAACGAAGCAACTTCAGTCCCATAACCGTTAAATTTGAGTGTTTTTCTTCTTTTTGCAAAAAGACCGTTGCCAATTGGGCGTTCAGTAGCTTGAGACCATCTAGGGTGATCAACTTCTGGGTTTACATTTGAATAAAAACCATATTCGCTTGGGTTTTGCATATTCCATGATGATTGAGGTTGCTTATCAGTAAGGTTGATTTTTACAATTGATTTTATTGACTTAAATCCATATTTCCACGGCACAACTAATCTTAACGGAGCTCCATTTTGTTTTGGTAACTCTTCACCATAAAGCCCAGTAGAGAGAATGGTAAGTGGATGCATCGCTTCTGCAATTGTTAAACCCTCTCTATAAGGCCAGGATAGGATTTTATAACGTTGCCCGAACATCTCTTCTGGTCTAAATAAGGTTTCAAAAGCAACATACTTTGCCGCGTTTTTAGGTTCTATTTTTTTCAAAATTTTAGATAAGGAAAATCCTAGCCAAGGTATAACCATCGACCATCCTTCAACACAACGAAAAGCATAAATCCGCTCCTCCAAGACAATATCACTAACAAGGTCATCCAAGTCATAAAATCCAGGTTTTTCTACTAGCCCTCCTATCTCAACCTTCCACGGGTCAATAGTTAATTTATGGGCATATTTTGCTGGATCCGATTTGTCAGTTCCAAACTCATAAAAATTATTGTATGATGTGATATCATCGTATGAATTCGGTTCACGATTAGTCGACCACTTACTTTTTACAGGGGTCGAACTAGCCCAACCAAGAGAAACATTTGTTGCCAAAATCGATGAGCATAACCCTGTTTTTAATAAATCGCGCCTGTTAAAAAAAATTTCCTTGGGTGTGATTTCCGAATATTTGAAACGATTTCGTACCATTGGGGATGACCTACCTTCATAAATACCTAGTATACATTGCTTAAAAATTTGCAAATTCAAACTTGAATAAGACAACGTTATAATAAATTAGAATATTAATGATATCTATCAACTAAAAGATATGGAATTCTCATAATTTTTGAGTATTAGTTTAAGATATGACTATAGTTGTCAAAAAAATTGTAGAAATAAAATGGCAAAAATGAACAGAAGCATAAATGACTCAGCTATCAACGTTATAACTACTGAAGCAAAGGCATTAATGGCTCTTGCAAATAACCTACCGAAAGATTTTGAAAAGGTAATAAAGCTAATATTAGGAATAAAAGGTCATGTAATAATATCTGGAGTAGGAAAATCAGGTCACATTGGAAGAAAAATTTCTGCCACACTTGCAAGTACTGGCACCCCATCTCATTTCGTCCACGCCACTGAAGCCAGCCATGGTGATCTTGGAGCGCTAACATTTAAAGACGTTTGCTTGCTTATTTCTAATTCGGGTGAAACGACTGAATTGGCGGACCTTATTTCACATACCCAGAGATTCTCAATTCCGTTAGTTGCAATTTCCTCTAATTCTAAAAGTAACTTAGTAAGAGCATCAAACTTCAAACTCTGTTTGCCACAGGCGACAGAAGCTTGCTCTATTGGCTTAGCCCCAACTACATCAACCACGATGGCACTCGCTCTTGGCGATGCCCTAGCGGTTACACTTATGAAAGAAAGAAAATTTAGCCCTGAGCATTTTAAAATATTGCATCCTGGAGGGAAATTAGGAGCGCAAATGATTAAAGTGAACCAATTAATGCATATAGGTAACAAAATACCACTCGTAGAGCCAAATTCTTCGATGCCAAATACTTTAATTGAAATGACATCCAAAGGATTTGGTGTCGCTATAATTGTTGATAACGATATTGTTAAAGGTGTTATTACCGATGGTGACCTAAGACGACATATGGATAATTTAATGAGCATGACAGCTCAAGAGATTGGTAGCACAAAACCAATTACAATTGAAGAGGATACACTTGCAATAAAAGCATTATCAATAATGAATGAAAAAAAAATAAATGTAATTATCGTGACAAATAAAAAAAGTTCGCCCGTTGGCATTCTTCACCTTCATGATTGTCTAAGAGCGGGTCTCGTATGACCGCTACAATAATCATACCGGCCCGCTATGAGTCGACACGTTTCCCCGGTAAACCTCTCACTCCTTTAAAATTGAGAAATGGAAAATCAAAGTCACTTATTCAACTATCTTGGGAAGCGGCAAAGAGGATAGAAGGGATAAACAACATATATATAGCCACTGACAATTTTAAAATAAAACGAACTGCAGAAAGTTTTGGAGCTGAAGTCATAATGACATCCTCTAAATATGAAAATGGAACTGCGCGCTGTGCCGAAGCAATGCGGATCAAAGGCATAAATGATGATATAATTATTAATTTTCAAGGCGATGCTCCATTGACCCCAAAAAGTTTTGTAGAAATTTTAATTAACAATATGGACAAAGATAAAACAATAAATGTATCAACTCCAATTCTACAATGTGATAAAAACCAATTTGCTAACCTAGTTAACGATCGTAAGGAAGATCGGATAGGAGCAACGACTGTCGTTTTTGATAATAATTATGATGCTTTGTATTTCTCGAAAGAAGTCATTCCATATCTTGCTAGCAAAAAAATTAATTCGTTTGATTCAATTCCAGTCTACCACCACGTTGGTGTTTACGCGTATCGAAATAATATCTTAAACCAATACAATTCTTGGAAAGAGTCCAGCCTCGAAAAACTCGAGGGATTGGAACAATTACGGTTTCTGGCTCATGATAAAAAAATTCGGTGTGTGCTTATTGAAGAGAATAACCATCTATTTTGGGAATTAAATAACCCATCAGATAAAAAAATAATTGAAAAAATGTTGGATCAATTAAATGTCAAATAAAATACTCAAAATAAAAAATATTTCGGTAAGTAATGATTTGCCAATTGTTTTAATCGCTGGACCATGTCAGCTAGAAAGCCTCAATCATTCGCGCAAAATAGTGGAAGCACTCTGTGGAATAAGCCAAAAATTAGATGTAAAGTTAATATTTAAAGGAAGTTTTGATAAAGCAAATAGGACCTCTTTAAAATCTCAAAGAGGCGTCGGCATAGAAGAAGGTTTAACCATTCTTGACAAAATTAAATCTGAGTTTAAATGTCCCGTCCTGACTGACGTTCACGAACCGGAACAATGTATTCGAACAAGTGAAGTTGTAGATGTAATTCAAATACCAGCATTCCTTTGTCGTCAAACAGATTTGCTAATTGCAGCCGGCAATACAGGAAAAGTACTTAATGTAAAAAAAGGCCAATTCCTTGCACCAAATGATATGACTTACATTGCAGAAAAAATTTCTAGTGTTGGTAATAAAAATATAATGCTATGCGAGCGCGGGACCAGCTTTGGCTATCATAACTTAGTAAACGATTTCAGAAGTATTCCAATAATGGCTGAGACGGGCTATCCAATTGTTTTTGATGCAACGCATTCTGTTCAATTGCCGGGTGGCAGTAATGGGTCATCTGGAGGACAACGTAAGTTTGTACCAACACTTTCTCGTGCTGCCTGTGCGGTAGGTGTTGCAGCCCTGTTTGTTGAAACTCATGACGAGCCTGATAGGGCTCCGAGCGATGGGCCGAATATGATTCCTTTGTCCGAAATGGAGTTATTAATGTCCAAAGTTAAAACTATCGACAATTTAATTAAAAGCTAATAAAATTATCTCATTTAAAATAAAGAACAAAATGAATAAAAAAAATTTTAATAAAAAGGTTTCGCTGATACCTTTTAACCAACTGA
>MDTB01146612.1_pt1 | contig 23753 bp, 20 predicted proteins | sample 811161 | NCBI WGS metagenome assembly MDTB01 (sample SAMN05326650, study PRJNA326480) | marine metagenome | isolation source: seawater | place: Mediterranean Sea | collected 2009
CCGGCGGCCGGCGCAGCAGCAGCGACATTTGCCGATAGGCCACAGCCTGTTTTGACAAATCGTCATAGGTAATCAGCGCATGCATGCCATTATCGCGGAAATATTCGCTCATGGTGCAGCCGGTAAAGGGAGCCAAAAACTGCAACGGCGCGGCTTCCGACGCGGTGGCGGCAACAATGATTGAATATTTCAGCGCGTCATTTTCTTCCAGCGTTTTGACGATTTGCGCCACCGTCGACCGCTTCTGACCGATGGCAACATAAACGCAGTAAAGTTTCGCGCTCTCGTCATCGCCTTCATTAATGGCTTTCTGGTTCAAAATCGCGTCAATGGCGATGGCGGTTTTACCTGTTTGGCGGTCACCAATAATCAGCTCGCGCTGGCCGCGACCGATCGGGATGAGCGCATCCACGGCTTTCAGACCTGTCTGCATGGGCTCGTGCACGGATTTGCGCGGAATAATGCCTGGCGCTTTAACGTCCACTTTTTTGTACGCTTCGGCTTCGATCGGCCCTTTGCCGTCCAGCGGGTTGCCGAGCGGGTCAACAACGCGGCCCAACAGCCCCTTGCCGACCGGCACACTCACAATATCGCCCGTGCGTTTGACGGTGTCGCCTTCACGAATGTCGCGGTCGGAACCGAAAATCACGACGCCGACATTGTCTTCTTCCAAATTGAGGGCCATGCCGCGAATACCGCCGGGAAACTCCACCATTTCACCGGCCTGCACATTATCGAGGCCGTAAATACGCGCGATACCGTCGCCGACCGACAAAACCTGGCCGATTTCCGACACTTCAGCGCGCTGGTCGAAACCTTTGATCTGCTCTTTCAAAATCGAGGAAATTTCGGAAGCTTTAATATCCATCAGTGGGCCTCATTCATGGCGGTTTTAAGAGAATTGAGTTTGGTGCGGAGCGAACCGTCGATCATGCGGCTGCCGATTTTGACAACCATGCCGCCCAGAAGATCCGGGTCGGTGCGGGTTTCGACCGTAACGGTTTTCCCAAAATGCGATTTGAGCTGTTCGGTAAGCGCGACGATCTGGCCGTCATCAAGCGCGCTGGCGGAGGCAATTTCTGCCACCATTTCATCGCGCGCACCGGCGACCAGCGCCCCGTATTGGCGCGCCATTTCGGACAGAGCCATGGCGCGGCGATTTTGCACAACCAGCGCAACGAAGTTTTGAAATAATTGATGGGCGCCGGCCTGCGCGAGCAACTTGCCCAATGCAGCGGCTTGTTCTTCGGCTGTAATGACCGGACTGCGAACAAGATTTTGCAAATCTGCATTGTCGTCCAGCACAGCCTTGAAACCGGCCACATTGGCGTGGATAAGCTGCTGATCGCTTTCGGGCATTTCGTTCATGAGATCGAACAGAGCCGCAGCATACCGGCCGGCGATCCCGCTGATGACGCTTTCATGTGCCGACAAAAGAAAAATCCCGTAAATGGCTGCGGAGTTCGGCGTAAAAGCTACCCGCAGGATGACAAGAAATTTGACGAAAACTCGCACGGTTCCGCCTGTGCATGGGTGATGGGATATCACGTCATCCGAGCCCTTGCAACACCCCATATCGCGTTGTGCACATTGTCAAAAATAGTGTTGTCGACACGCCGAAATTGGCGCTGCTACAGAAAACTATAAGGGTCGATATCGACCGAAATCCTAATACTTCCGCGCCGCGGTGCAGCACTCAACCACTGGCTGATAAAGGCTTGCAATGGCGCTTGACGGCTGGCTTTCAACAGAAATCTGAAGCGATAGCGATCGCGGATGCGCGCAATTGGCGCAGGCGCAGGCCCCAGCACGCGCACCTCGTTATGCTGCGGCGTTTTGCGCGCCAAATCCATAACAAATGCCAAGCCTTCTTGGTGATCCGTCGACGACACGATAATGGCACCCAGCCGACCGAAAGGCGGCATGCCGGCGTGTTCGCGCGCATCTGCCTCGCGCGCCAAAAACGCATCGCGGTCGCCGGAAACCAAGGCTTGCAACACCGGATGGTCAGGCATGTGGGTTTGCAACAGCGCCCGCCCGCCCGCCGTTTCGCGCCCCGCGCGTCCGGCAACTTGCGACAGCATTTGATAGGTGCGCTCGGCGGCGCGCAAATCGCCATTGCCGAGACCCAAATCGGCATCAACCACGCCGACAAAACTGAGCTTGGGAAAATGATGCCCTTTGGCAACAATCTGTGTGCCGACAATAATGTCGACCCCGCCATCGGCAATAAGTTTGATGGTCTCACGAATACCGCCCACCCCACCGACATGATCGGAGGACAAAATCGCGGTTCTGGCTTCCGGAAACCGCGCAGTCACTTCTTCGGTAATGCGTTCCACCCCCGGCCCGCAGGCGACAAGCTGATCTTCGGCACCGCAATTATCGCACGTCTCCGGCATCGGGCGTGTATGGCCGCAATGATGACATTCCAACTGGCGGCGGAAACGGTGTTCCACCATCCACGCATCGCATTTGGGGCAATCATAACGGTGACCGCACGCACGGCATATGGTGAGCGGGGCATAGCCGCGACGGTTCAAAAACAACAACGCCTGTTCGCCGCGCTCCAACGCCGCCTCGACAGCGGTCAGAAATTGCGGCACCAGCCAGGTGCCCCGCGCAGGCGGGGTGGCGCGCATATCGACCAGTGCGATATCGGGCAGTTCGCCCATGCCGTGGCGCGCGCCGAGACGGTGCGCCTGATAGCGCCCCTGGCGGGCATTGACGAAAGTTTCCAGCGACGGTGTGGCCGAAGATAAAATGACCGGACAGCCTGTGAGCTGCGCGCGAACAATCGCCATGTCGCGGGCATTGTACACCACGCCGTCTTCCTGCTTGAAGCCGCCATCATGTTCCTCATCGACAATAATTACACCCAGATCCGGCCAGGGCAGAAAAAGCGCCGAGCGCGCGCCGACAAGCACCTGCTCACGACCTTCAGCCACCGCGCGCCATGTGCGGCGGCGTTCAGCCGAGGTGAGGCCGGAATGCCACAAGGCCGGCGCGCATCCGAAACGGCGCTCAAAGCGCGCCAAAAATTGTGCGGTCAGCGATATTTCCGGCAGCAAAATAAGCGCCGGCCTCTCGGCTTCAAGCGCGCGCGCAATCGCTTCAAAATACACTTCTGTTTTGCCCGAGCCGGTGACCCCGTCCAGCACATGCACGCCGAAATCTTGTTGTTTGACAGCATCCGCCAAGGTCGTGGCGACAGCGCTCTGGTCGGGCGTCAGTTGCAAGCGCGCCAGTTTCGGGTCTGGCTGCCCGACTGCCGTGGCACTATTAAGCGGGCTCTTCACCAATGCGCCGACCTCAAACAGACCCTTAATCACAGAGGCCGAAACCCCGGCCAGACGCGCAAGGTCTGTGGCGGGCAGCGGCGGCGTATCTTGCAAAACATCGAGAACGCGCTGGCGTGCGGGCGTTACGCGCTCGGGCAAAACACCGCTGACTTGATAGCCGAAAACCGGTTTTTCCGGTTCAAACGCAGCCGGCACGCGCATCACTTGGCGCAAGACGAGACCGGGCGGGGCCAGCACGTAAGCGGCAACCCAATCAACAAACTGCATGAGCGGGTCGCGCAGCGCGGGCACGTCGTGGCGCGCCAGCACGGATTTTAATTTGGCGGGCGCGACATCGCCGGCACCGGGGCCCCACACGACACCGTTCACCTGTCGGGGGCCAAGCGGAACGCGCACAAAATCGCCGTGCGCCAAGGTCAAACCGTCGGGCACGGCATAGTCATACGGCCCCGGCAGAGCAAGGGGAATCAGAACGCTGACACTTTGCATCTTCGCACTGTCTCGCATGGGCAAATGAAAGGCAAGCCAGCCGGGTCGCTACAAAATTCTGTCACCGCGCGGCGTAGGCTGTTACATTATGGTCGCGTTGAAATTTAAGGTGCAGATTTATGAAATTTTTTGTCGATAGTGCAGACATTGAAGCGATTTCGGATCTGGCGGCAACCGGCATGGTTGATGGGGTCACCACCAACCCGTCACTGGTCGCCAAATCGGGGCGCGACTTTAAAGAATTGATCGGCGAGATCTGCCAAGCCGTGAAAGGGCCGGTATCAGCCGAGGTCACGGCAACGCAGGCCGATGCCATGCTCGCCGAAGCCGCCGAGCTGGCTGCGATTGCCGAAAACGTCTGCATCAAAGTGCCGCTCACCTGGGACGGCTTGCGCGCCACGCGCGCGCTGGCGGATATGGGCCGACAGGTCAATGTCACTTTGTGTTTTTCAGCCAATCAAGCGCTGCTCGCCGCCAAAGCGGGGGCTGCCTTCATCTCGCCCTTTGTCGGCCGCTTGGACGATACCGGCGCTGACGGCATGGGGCTGATCGCCGACATCCGGCAGATCTATAACAATTATCCCGACCTCGAAACCGAGATACTGGTGGCCTCGGTACGCTCGCCCGAGCATATCCGTCAATCGGCCTTGATCGGTGCCGATGTCGCCACGCTGCCGCCCGATGTATTGCGCAGCCTTATCAATCACCCGCTGACGGATAAAGGCCTCGCCGCATTTCTGGCCGACTGGCAAAAAACCGGACAATCCATCACCTGATGCCCAACGCCCCCCAGTTCGACGCGACACCGGATTTGCAAAAGCAATGCGGCATTTGGCTGGAGGGTTTGACCGTCGAAAAACGTCTGAGCCCGCACACCGTCTCCGGCTATGCCCGCGACCTGGCCCAATTTCTCACTTTTTTAAACACGCATTATGGACGCGCGCCGGCGCTGGCGGATATGTCCGCGCTGCCACTTTCTGATTTGCGCGCTTTTCTTGCTGCGCGGCGGCGCAGCGGCGCACAAAGTCGGTCGCTCAACCGCTCGGTTTCGGGGTTGCGTAATTTTGTCCGCTTTCTGGAGCGCCGCGATCTGCCGGTCAGCCCGGCTTTTGGCCTGCTGAGCATGCCCAAACAACCCCGCAGCCTGCCATGTCCGGTCGCCCAAAATGATGCGTTGGCGATGATCCAATTGGCGCTCGAAGGCGCCGCGATTGCGTGGGTCGGCCAGCGCGATGCGGGGCTTTTGTGTCTGCTCTATGGCGGCGGCTTGCGCGTGTCAGAGGCGTTGGGCCTCAATGTTGAAAACCTGCCCGCGCTTGGCAACGATGTTTTGCGTATTCGCGGCAAAGCCAATAAGGAACGCGAAGTCCCCCTGCTGCCGGTTATCCGCCAAACGCTTGATGATTATATGCACGCCGCGCCTTTCGGTTTTGCGCCGCAAGATCCGGTTTTCCGCGGCACGCGCGGTGGGCGCTTATCGGCGCGCCAAGCCCAGATGATGGTTGCCCGTTTGCGTCGTGCGCTCGGTCTAGCCGATACAGTGACCCCACACGCCTTGCGCCACAGCTTTGCCACACACCTTCTGGCTGCGGGGGGAGATTTGCGTACCATTCAGGAATTGCTGGGCCACAGCCAGCTTAGTTCAACCCAGATTTACACCGAAGTTGACGCCCAAAGCCTGCGCGATGTTTACGACAAAGTGCATCCGCGCGCGCGCCAATCCTAGCGCCCAAGCTACATGTGCAGCGCGCGGTCTTCCACGGCAAGCGCGGCTTCTTTTACAGCCTCGGTCAGTGTCGGGTGCGCGTGGCAGGTGCGGGCAATGTCTTCGGCACTGGCGGAAAATTCCATGGCAATGGCAGCCTCGGCAATCATGTCGCCCGCGTGTGCACCCAAAATATGCACGCCCAAAACGCGGTCGGTTGCGGAGTCAGCGAGAATTTTCACGAAGCCGTCCGTGGTGTTGTTCACTTTCGCGCGCCCGTTCGCCGTGAACGGAAATTTGCCTACGCGATAATCAATGCCGGCTTCTTTCAATTCTTCTTCATTGCGCCCGACCCAAGCCAATTCAGGCGCGGTGTATATCACGCCGGGGATCACATCATAATTTACATGCGCGGCTTGGCCCGCCAGCATTTCGGCGAGGGCGACGCCTTCGTCTTCGGCCTTGTGCGCCAGCATCGGCCCGGTGATGACATCGCCGATGGCGTAAATGCCGGCGACGGATGTTTTGAAATGCCCGTCGGTTTCGATGCGACCGTGACCATCGCGCGCCACGCCCACGGCCTCAAGACCCAGCCCGTCCGTATGCGGACGCCGCCCGATCGCCACCAGCACACGATCGGCGCTCAATGTTGTTTCCTCACCCTCACCCGATGCGGGGGCCAACGTGACTTTGGCTGAGGTTTTCAACGCCTTAACGCCCGTCACTTTCTGGCCGAGCATGAATTTGATGCCCTGTTTTTTCAGAACGCGCTGAAAGTTTTTGGCAAGCTCGGCGTCAACGCCCGGCGTGATGCGGTCAAGAAATTCAACCACCGTGACCTCGGCACCCAGACGCCGCCAGACCGAACCCAGTTCAAGCCCGATAATACCTGCACCCACAATGACCAAATGTTTCGGTACGCTGGCAAAGTCCAGCGCGCCGGTGGATGAGACAATGCGGTCTTCATCAATCTCGACGCCCGGCAGTGGGGCCACTTCGGATCCCGTTGCCAGCACAATGTGATCGGCGCTGAGCGTGCGGGTGCCACCGTCGAGCAGAGCCACATCAACCGCGCCGGGACGGGTCAAGCGTGCCGCGCCCAAAATTTCGGCGACACCGTTTTTTTTCATCAAAAACGTCACACCTTGCGTATTGCCGTCAACGCCGCGCTGTTTATAGGCCATCATTTTTTCAAGATCGAGTTTCACCTTGCCGACCTCGATGCCCATATCCGCGCTATGGCGGGTTTCGTCATACACTTCCGACGCGTGCAACAGCGCCTTGGAGGGAATACAGCCGACATTCAGGCAGGTGCCACCGGGCGCGCCGCGCTTGTCGATGCACGCCACGCGCATGCCGAGCTGGGCCGCCCGCAAAGCGCAGACATAGCCACCCGGCCCTGCGCCAATGACAATAAGATCGAACCGGTCTTCGGAATTTTGCGACATGGGAAATCCTTTTGAGCTGTGCCGGTTGGCTTAAATGTCCAGAAGCAGACGCTCGGGCGCTTCCAGCGATTCCTTGACGCGCACCAAAAATGTCACGGCTTCCTTGCCGTCAACAATGCGGTGATCATAGGACAGAGCCAGATACATCATCGGGCGCACCTCGACTTGCCCGTTGACGACCATGGGGCGCTGTTGAATTTTGTGCATGCCCAGCACACCCGATTGCGGCAGGTTCAATATGGGCGTCGACATGAGCGAACCGTAAACCCCGCCATTCGATACAGTGAATGTGCCGCCCTGCAAATCTTCAATAGCCAGCTTGCCATCGCGGGCTTTTTGCCCAAACACGCCAATGGTCTGCTCGATCAGGGCCAAACCCATATCCTGCACATCGCGCAACACCGGCACGACTAGGCCTTTTTCCGTGCCCACGGCAATGCCCATATTGACGAAGTTTTTATAGATGATTTCGTCGCCGCTAATCTCGGCATTAACGGCGGGAATTTCGTGCAGCGCGGTAACGCAAGCGCGCACAAAAAAGCTCATAAAGCCGAGGCGCACGCCATATTTTTTCTCAAACAGATCTTTATATTCCGACCGCAACTGCATGAGCGCGCTCATATCCACCTCGTTAAAAGTGGTGAGCTGTGCTGCCGTGTTTTGCGATTCCTTCAATCGGCGCGCAATTGTCTGGCGCAGTCGGGTCATTTTTACGCGTTCCTCGCGCGCGCTTTGGTTGGTGCCGGCCGGGCTTGCAGTTTGGGCAGCAGGTATTTGGGGGGCCTGTGTTTGAGCTTGTGCTTGCCCCGACACAGCGGCCAGCACATCGCCCTTGGTCAATCGACCATCCTTGCCGGTCGCTGCAATATCGGCCGGTGACAGCCCATGCTCGCTCACCAGCCGCCGCACGGAAGGCGCCAGCGCATCACTTTGAGTGGGGGCCTGTGTTGCAGCCTGGGTTGCAGCTTGCGTCGTGGCTGGTTCGGGCGCAGCTATTGGTGTTTCGGTAGCTGGCGCAGCCTTTGGTGCTTCGGCAGGCGCGGCAGCCTTGCCGTCAGCATCGATTGACCCCAGCAATGCGCCGACTTCGACCGTTGCACCTTCTTCGAACAAAATCTCTTCCAGAACGCCGGCGCTTTGGGCCGGCACTTCAATGGTCACCTTGTCGGTCTCAAGCTCGCAAAGCGGTTCGTCCATCGAAACGGCTTCACCCGGTTTTTTATACCATTGTGCAATCGTCGCCTCGGTGACGGACTCACCCAGCGTTGGCACTCTGATTTCACTTGCCATATTTGGCTCTCCTCGCTTAGCCGATCGGGTCTTGTAAGGCTTGCTGCAATAATTTTTCGCGCTCGGCCATGTGGCGGCTCATCAGGCCGGTTGCCGTGGAGGCCGCTGCCGCGCGGCCAGCGTAAACGGCGCGCTTGTGTTTGGCTTGCAGCATTGTCAGCACATGCTCGATTTCCGGCTCGACGGATGTCCACGCGCCCATATTTTTCGGCTCTTCCTGACACCAGACAAATTCGGCATGGTCATAATTCTCAAGTTCGGCAAGCAACGGCCCCGCGGGAAACGGGTAAAGCTGTTCGAGCCGCAAAATATATACATCGTCAATGCCCGCGGCTTCGCGCGCCTCGACCAGATCATAATAAACCTTGCCCGAACACATCACCACGCGGCGGATGTCTTTGGCGGGTTTCAAGCCACCCGACACGCGTGCGTCCAAATCATCCCACAAAACGCGATGGAAGGTCGACCCGGTTTCCATATCGGCCAGCCTTGAGACACATTTTTTGTGCCGCAACAACGATTTCGGCGTCATCAGCACCAACGGCTTGCGGAAGGGCCGGTTCAGCTGGCGGCGCAGAATGTGAAAATAATTGGCTGGTGTTGTGCAATTTGCAACCTGCATGTTTTCTTCCGCGCAAGACTGCAAATAACGCTCAAGCCGCGCCGAACTGTGTTCAGGCCCCTGGCCCTCATAGCCGTGCGGCAGCAACAGAACAAGACCCGACATACGCAGCCATTTAATCTCGCCGGACGAAATAAACTGATCGATAATCACTTGCGCGCCATTGGCAAAATCACCAAATTGCGCTTCCCACAGCACCAGCGCATTGGGTTCTGCCAAGCTGTAGCCATATTCAAAGCCCAAAACCGCTTCTTCCGACAACATCGAATTGACCACCTCAAACGGGGCTTGGTCATCGGTGATATATTTCAGCGGCTTGAAACGTTTTTCGGTTTCCTGATCAATCCACACCGAATGGCGTTGGGAAAACGTGCCGCGCTCGCTGTCTTGTCCCGACAGGCGCACCGGATAGCCTTCCAGCATAAGCGACCCGAAAGCCAGCGCCTCGGCGGTCGCCCAGTCAATGCCCTCGCCGGTTTCAAACATCTGCGTTTTGGCTTTGAGCTGGCGCACCAGCGCGCGGTGCAAATTAAACCCGTCGGGCACTTGCGTCAGGCGCGCGCCGACCTGTTGCAGCATTTTTTTCGACACGCCCGTATCGCCACGCACGAAATCATCGGCATTTTTCTTCTCGAGACCCGACCATTTGCCGTCCAGCCAATCGGCTTTGTTCGGCTTGAAATTATTGGCGGCCTCAAATGCATCATCCAGCACTTTGCGATAATTGGCGGCGGCCGCGTCAACCTCGGCTTGCGAGTAGACACCTTCTTCGACCAGGCGGCGACCATATTTGGTTACCACCGTATCGTGCTGCTTGATTTTGGCGTACATGTGCGGCTGGGTGAAAGCCGGCTCGTCGCCTTCATTGTGGCCGTGGCGACGATAGCAGAACATATCGATCACCACCGGTTTCAAAAACTTCTGGCGAAACTCGGTGGCAATTTTGGCCGCGTGCACGACAGCTTCAGGGTCATCGCCATTGACGTGAAAAATCGGCGCTTCGACCATTTTCGCTACGTCGGACGGATAGGGCGAGGACCGCGAAAACCGCGGATTGGTGGTAAAGCCGATCTGGTTGTTGACGATGACGTGGATCGCCCCGCCCGATTTGTGCCCGATGAGACCGGAAAGGCCGAAACATTCGGCCACGATGCCCTGGCCTGCAAAAGCGGCATCGCCGTGCAACAGCAGCGGGATCACCGTGCTGCGATCCGCCATGCCGCGCGGGTCGGTTTTGAACTGGTCTTGCTTGGCGCGCGCCTTGCCGAGCACCACCGGGTCCACGGCTTCCAAATGCGACGGGTTCGCCGTTAGCGACAAATGCACCTTATTGCCGTCAAATTCACGATCCGAGGAAGCGCCCAGATGATATTTGACATCGCCCGACCCTTCGATTTCATCCGGGTTGGACGAGCCGCCCTTGAACTCATGGAACAGCGCGCTGAACGGCTTTGCCATCACATTGGTCAGCACATTGAGGCGGCCACGATGCGGCATCCCCAACACAATCTCGCGCACACCCAAATTGCCGCCGCGCTTGATAATTTGCTCAAGCGCGGGCACCACCGCTTCGCCGCCATCGAGCCCGAAGCGTTTGGTGCCGGTATATTTCACATCCAGAAATTTCTCCAAGCCTTCGGTTTCGGCAAGTTTCTGAAAAATCGCCCGTTTGCCCTCATGGGTGAACATAATTTCCTTGTCGGGGCCTTCGACGCGCTCTTGCAGCCAGGCTTTTTCCTCCGGGTTGGAAATATGCATGAACTCGATCGCCAATGTGCCGCAATAGGTACGGCGCAAAATCGCAATCATTTCCCGAATGGAGGCGGTTTCCAGACCCAGCACATAATCAATAAAAATCGGCCGGTCGAAATCTTCCTCCGTAAAGCCATAAGAGGTCGGGTCAAGCTCGGGATGCGACGAAGGCGGTTCCAGCCCCAGCGGATCCAAATTCGCTGCCAAATGCCCGCGAAACCGATAGGCGCGGATCATCATAATGGCGCGCACGCTGTCCAGCGTGGCGGCGCGGACGGCCTCTTCGTCGGCCCCGTCGAGGCGCGCAGAAATTTTCTCGCCCAATATTGCCTGATTTGGCGCGTCGGACGGCCAGTTGCCGTCCAGCACCGCCGTCATTTCACCGTTCACAATTGGCGGCCAGTCAGCGCGTTGCCATGACGGGCCTTGCGGCATCACATCGCTCGCGCCATTTTCCAGATTGGCAAAATAATCGCGCCAGCTTTCGCCCAGCGCGGGGTCGTTGTTTTTGTAACGGGTATATTGCTGTTCGAGGTAATGCGCGTTGGCACCGTCAAAATGCCCGGAGAATTCGAGAGGATTAATACTCGTTTCATGCGACGGCGTGCGCGCCATAACTTACCCCTTTGAGCCTCACTAATAACAATAGCTTAAACGAAAAAAATGCCTGACAGCAATCTTAATCGGCAGCAGCAGCATCTAGCCCTTCAAAACCTCAACCAAGGTCCTGCCAAGCGCCGCCGGTGACGGCGAAACGGTGACGCCCGCTGACCGCATGGCTTCCATTTTGTCTTCCGCACCGCCCTTGCCGCCGGCGATGATAGCACCCGCGTGACCCATGCGCCGACCCGGCGGTGCGGTGACCCCGGCAATGAACCCGACCACGGGCTTTTTCACCGCAGAGGCTTTCAAAAATTCAGCCGCTTCTTCTTCTGCCGAGCCACCAATTTCACCGATCATGATGATCGATTCCGTTTCATCATCGCCCAAAAACATATCCAGACAATCAATGAAATTCGTGCCGTTCACCGGATCACCGCCAATGCCGATACAAGTTGACTGCCCAAGCCCCGCCGCGGTGGTTTGCGCCACCGCCTCATAAGTCAGCGTACCCGAACGCGACACAATGCCGACCGAGCCACGATTGTGAATATGGCCCGGCATGATGCCGATTTTACACTCGCCCGGCGTGATGACGCCCGGACAGTTTGGCCCGACCAGCCGCGTGTTTGAGCCTTGCAGGGCGCGCTTGACACGGATCATGTCCGTAACCGGAATGCCTTCGGTAATGCAAACCGCCAATTCGATGCCCGCATCTATGGCCTCCAAAATGGCGTCAGCCGCAAAAGGCGGCGGCACATAAATCGAACTGGCCGTTGCGCCGGTTGCGGCAACCGCCTCGCCGACCGTGTCGAAAACCGGCAAATCAAGATGCGTTTGCCCACCGCGACCCGGCGTTACGCCGCCGACCAGCTGCGTGCCGTACGCCACAGCCTGTTCGGAGTGGAACGTGCCTTGCGAACCGGTAAAACCCTGACAAATGACTTTGGTATCTTTATTGACCAGACCCGACATTACGAGGCCTCCTTCACAGCGGCGACAATTTTTTCCGCCGCGTCATCCAGATCATCGGCCGGAATGATGGTAAGGCCGGATTCGGACAGAATTTTTTGACCCAGTTCAACATTCGTGCCCGCCAGGCGCACAACCAGCGGCACGGCGAGCTGGGTTTCGCGCGCCGCCGCGACAACGCCTTCGGCAATCACATCGCAGCGCATAATACCGCCAAAAATATTCACCAATATGCCTTCGACATTGTCATCCGACATGATGATTTTGAACGCCTCGGTCACTTTTTCTTTGGTGGCACCACCGCCAACGTCGAGAAAATTGGCCGGCTCGGCGCCATAAAGTTTGATGATATCCATGGTTGCCATCGCCAGCCCGGCGCCATTGACCATGCAGCCAATGGTCCCGTCCAGCTTGATGTAGCTGAGATCGAATTCCGAAGCCTTGACCTCGGCCGGATCTTCTTCGGCCAGATCGCGCAATTCCATAATGTCGTTATGGCGATACAGCGCATTGCTGTCGAAATTCACCTTGGCATCGAGGCAAATCAAATCGCCCGCGCCCGTCACAACCAGCGGGTTAATTTCCAAAAGCGACATGTCCTTTTCGACAAAGGCGCGGTAGAGATTGGCAATCAGAGCGGTTGCCTGCTTGACCTGATCACCCTCCAGCCCCAGCGCAAAGGCAATTTGGCGCCCGTGATGGCCGGAAATGCCGCCCGCCGGGTCTACGTCAATCGTCAGAATTTTTTCCGGTGTCTGCGCGGCAACTTCTTCAATATCCATGCCGCCTTCGGTTGAGGCGATGAAGGAAATGCGCGATGTCGCACGGTCGACCAGCGCCGACAGGTAAAGTTCGCGGGCAATGTCTGAACCGTCTTCGACATAAATGCGCCCCACTTCGCGCCCCTCGGGGCCGGTCTGATGCGTGATCAGCGTCATGCCCAGCATGCGCGTGGCCTCTGCGCGGACTTCTTCAAGCGATTTGACGACTTTGACGCCGCCGCCCTTGCCGCGGCCGCCAGCATGAATCTGCGCTTTGACCACCCAGACCGGGCCGCCAAGCTGTTCTGCCGCCTTGACCGCTTCATCGGGTGTGAATGCCACATGACCGCGCGGCACGGGCACCTGATAGGCTCCAAGTACCTGCTTAGCCTGATATTCGTGAATGTTCATGGAAACCCCTCACAGAACTGATCGGATAGGGCTTAAACCTAGACCAGCGTCAAACCCATCTCAACCCAAAACAGCCATTGAGCGCGGCAATTTTCTACTCGCCGGAAATTTCGATAATGCCCGGCCCGTCGCCCGTTTTTGGCGGCAGGGTGATACGCATGCCGTCCTTTGACAGCACTGCCCCTTGCGGGCGCACTTGTTTGACACCACGCATGTAAATGCGCTCGGCGATAGCATTTGGCGGCGGCGGGGCGAAATGGTTGAACACCAAAGTGTCCACATTGGCGGCATTGGCAACCTCAGCCGCCTCGACGGGTGTTGTGTGATAATCCAGCGTGTCGGTGAGGAGTTTGGACAGCGCATCGAGTTCGGCCGTATCCAGCGCATCGGTAATGGTTTTCACGAGTTGGGGTTGCAGCACTTCGTGGATCAAAACATCGGCGTTTTGTGCCGCGGCTGCCAGCCTGCCGCTTTTTTTCGTATCGCCGCTAATCACCACCGAGCGCCCGCGATAGTCAAAGCGATAGCCATAGGCAGGTGTAATAGGCGGGTGCGGTACGGTGAAAGCGGAAATTTTAAGCCCATCTTCTTCGTAAATCGTGACCGCGCCGGTTTCGGGCGCATTGATCAGGCGCGCCTTGAGCCCGGCATTGGCTGGCGGCAGCACGGCCATGCCGTGATGGGCAATCCGGTAGCCGTAATCAAGCCCGTAGGCCATGTTGAACCCATCGACCACCTGGTTGATGCCCGGCCCGCCATACACGTCAAGCTTGCTGGGACGCCCGCGCACCCAACTTGCCAGATGCATCTCGCCCAGCGCGGAAATATGGTCGGAGTGAAAATGCGTTACCAACACACCATTCAGGCGTCCCATCGGAAGGCCAATTTCATTGGCGCACGCCGCGGAACGTGCGCCCGCATCGACGATGAAAAATTTATCTCCCGCAAGAACACCGATGCATTGCTGCGCGCTGGGGCCATTGCCCATGGGCGATGCCGTGCCGCAAAAAGCAACTTCGAGTTTGTCGCCGCCCCAATCATCGTCGAGCCCGGCCAGTACGCCACGCTGAACAGCATTGGCAACCAATCGGTCTTGCACGACCTCAATGTTCATCGCGGCGAGAAAAACGACCACGGCCAGAACAATAATGCCAGCCCCAATCCATGAAACAACCTTGAGCGCTTTTCTTAACATTTCCAGATCCCCAAAAATTGCCCGCGAGTGATTATTCTTATGACATAAATAATGCCATAAGAATATTAAAATACAAAATCGCGGGGGCGACAGCTGCTTACTTTAATTTCGGATCAATCTTGCGGCAGGCGTCCAGCAATCCCTGAACGGCTTTGACGGATTTGCGGAAACCGGCGCGCTCGTCGCTATCAAGCTTGATCTCGACCACGCGCTCCACGCCTTTTTCACCAATCACCACGGGCACGCCGACATAAATGTCTTTCTGACCATATTCGCCGTTCAGATGCGCGGCGCAGGGCAGAACGCGCTTTTGGTCTTTCATATAGGCTTCTGCCATTTCAATGGCCGAGGCGGCCGGGGCATAAAACGCCGATCCGGTTTTCAGCAAGGCGACAATTTCAGCACCGCCATCGCGCGTGCGTTGTACGATTTCGTCAATGCGCTTCTGAGTTGTCCATTTCATCTTGACCAAATCCGGCAGCGGAATACCGGCCACAGTCGAATAGCGCACAGACGGCACCATCGTATCGCCATGGCCGCCCAGCACAAAGGCCGTTACATCGCGCACCGAGACGTTAAATTCTTCAGCCAGAAAATAGCGGAAGCGCGCCGCATCCAGCACACCGGCCATGCCCACAACTTTGTTTTTCGGCAGCCCGGAAAACTTCTGCAACGCCCAGACCATGGCATCCAGCGGATTGGTGATGCAGATGACAAAGGCTTTGGGCGCATATTTTTTGATGCCTTCGCCAACTTGGCGCATGACTTTCAAATTAATTTCGATCAGGTCGTCGCGGCTCATGCCGGGTTTGCGCGGCATACCGGCGGTGACGATGACAACATCGGCACCGCGAATGGCGGCGTAGGATTTCGTGCCTTTCAAGTCCGCGTCAAAGCCGCTCACGGGCGAGCTTTCGGCCAGGTCGAGCGCCTTGCCTTGCGGTATGCCGTCAACAATATCGAAAATGACAATGTCGCCAAGCTCCTTAAGGCCGGCCAGATGCGCCAGCGTGCCGCCGATCTGTCCGCCGCCAATAAGTGCGATTTTTTTACGTGCCATGGTAAACCTCTCCCAATAATGCGGCGCGAAGCCGAAAATTCTGTTGCGACGTAGCGTGAAACGCGCGCGAATACAAGCCCCATACCCAAACTACAAGACATTAATCGTTCCGCCCCAAATGGGGAAGAGCCAGATAATGCTGCGCGCGCATTTCCATCAGCCGCGACACGGTGCGCTCAAACTCGAACGCGCCGTCACCCGCCGGATAGAGCGCGTCGGGTTCGGCGTCCGCCGAGGCGACGAGTTTGACTTTATGTTCATACAGCGCATCAATCAGCGTGACAAAGCGCACCGCCTCATTGCGCTTGTCGGGCCGCAAGTGCGGAATATTGTCAATGAACAGGGTGTGGAAGTGCTGCGCCAGAGCCAAATAATCCGCCGCGCCTCTGGTCGCTACGCATAAATCGTCAAAACTCAAACGCGCAATACCGCCCACGGCACGCGGCACGGGCAGGTCGCGGCCCTTGAGCGCCAGCGTCACCGGTGTCGGTGCCACATGCCCGGCCAATTCGTCAAAACGTGCGTCGAGATCGGCGCGCGCGCGCGGTCCGCACGGGCTGAACCAAATGGGCCGCGCCTGCAAGCAGGCAAGGCGATAATCACGCGCGGCCTGCAATTCAATAATTTGCGTGCGCGCTTTCAACAAATCGATGAAAGGCATGAAGCGGTGACGATTGAGACCACCCTTATAAAGGTCATCCGGCGGACGGTTGGAGGTGGCGACCACCACCACCCCGCGCTCGAATAACAATGTGAACAAGCGACCCAAAATAGACGCATCGGCAATGTCTTTGACCTGAAATTCGTCAAAACACAAAAGCGTCGCCTTGCGCGCAATATCGCGTGCCACGCGCGGCATGGGGTCGCCGCTTTGGTCGGGGCGCTGGCGCGTGGCGTGAATGCGCGCATGCGTCTCTTGCATGAAGGCATGAAAATGTACGCGCCGTTTGTCGCGCACCGCCACTTTGTCAAAAAACAAATCCATCAGCATCGACTTGCCGCACCCGACCCCGCCATGCAGGTAAAGCCCCTTGGGTGGGACGGGCGTTGCCAGCCCCAAGCGCCGCCGCCAGCCCAGCCCAAAGCCCGGCAGCAAGGACGGGCGCGCATGCGCGCTGAGCGCTGCGGCCAGCGCGTCAAGGTGAACCAGCGCAGCGCGCTGGGCGGGATCGTCTTCGACGGCGTTTGTATCTACAAGTTTCTGATAATGCGCCGCCAATAGGCCTGTTGAGGTGGTGTCTTCCAAACGCGGTACCCCCGGAAACATTTTGACGCTTGACTTTAGTCAGACGCAAATCGTCGGTCAATCCGGGCGCAATCCGGAGCAATCGAGGAGCGATTAAGGGTCGATTTAGCCGTCGTCACCCGTTGCAGGCGATGGGAAAAGCCAAATCGCCAGTGCCGCCGCCGCCAGCGCCCCGAAAATCTGGGCAACCACAAATGCTGGCATGTCGAGCGGTTGAATACCCGAAAAACTATCGGTAAAACTGCGCGCCAGCGTTACGGCGGGATTGGCAAAACTGGTCGAGGCGGTAAACCAATAGCCCGCCGTGATATAAAGCCCGACCAGCATGGGCACGGCATCGGGACGGTGGCGCAGACCACCCAAAATGGTTGTGACCAAGCCAAAAGTAGCCACGCCTTCAGCCAGCCATTGAGCGCCGCCCGTGCGTTGTTTGGTGCCCAGCACCAAAAGATCCATGTCGAACATGGCATGCGCCAAAATGGTTCCGGCAACACCACCAATGCACTGCACCAAAACATAAAGCCCCAACAGGCTGGCAGCCAGGTCGCCGCGTGCGAAAAACACCAGCGACACCGCAGGATTGAAATGCGCGCCTGATACAGGCCCCAATATTGTGATCAGCACATAGAGAATGGCCCCGGTGGCAATCGTATTGCCCAAAAGCGCCAGCCCGTCATTTCCCGCGGACAGGTCCGCCGCCATAATGCCCGAGCCGACCACAGTGCAAACGAGCAGCATGGTGCCAAGCGCTTCGGCCAATAACGGGCGCATGATCAGCCATCCTCGCTGGCAAGAAATGTGTCGAGACGCCTTTTGATCAGAGCAAAAACTTCGCGAAAATGCGCGCGAACCGCGTCTTCGGTGCCCTGATATTTGGCCGGATCGGGAAACGGCCAATGCGCGGTCGCCGGGTGACCCGGCCAAACCGGACAGGCTTCGCCGGCGGCATTGTCGCAAACCGTCACAATTTGATCCATGACCGGTGCATCCGGCCCGGCAAATTCATCCCAAGATTTCGAGCGAAAGCCCGCATCGGGCAGACCCAATTCTTTGAGCGTTGTCAGCGCCATCGGATGCACCGCACCTGTGGGCGTGGACCCGGCACTAAAGGCCTGCCATTTTCCGGCACCCGCGGCGTTCATATATGCCTCGGCCAACACCGAGCGACAACTATTGCCCGTGCATAAAAACAGAATATTCCTCATGCCTTTCACCTAGGCTGGCCGCATGACAGTTTTGTGACGCAAATTTGCGCGGGGACTAAACCTCGCGTTCCACCATCATTTTCTTGATTTCGGAAATGGCTTTGGCCGGTGACAGGCCTTTCGGACAGGCTTTGGCACAATTCATAATAGTGTGGCAGCGATAAACGCGGAACGGGTCTTCCAGATCGTCCAGCCGATCGCCGGTTTTCTCGTCGCGGCTGTCGGCCAGCCAGCGATAGGCTTGCAACAGCACGGCAGGGCCCAGATATTTGTCGGAATTCCACCAATAGCTCGGACATGATGTGGAGCAGCACGCGCACAAAATACACTCATACAGCCCGTCAAGCTGTTCACGGTCTTCGCGCGACTGGCGCCACTCATTTTGCGGCTGCGGCGTGTCGGTTTTGAGCCATGGCTCGATCGAGGCATATTGTGCGTAGAGGTCAGTTAAATCCGGCACCAAATCCTTGATAACCGGCATGTGCGGCAGCGGATAAATGCTGATATCGCCTTTGACATCATCCAGTCCCTTGGTGCAGGCGAGCGTGTTTTGGCCGTCAATATTCATGGCGCAAGAGCCGCAAATCCCTTCGCGGCAGGAGCGGCGAAAAGTGAGGGTCGAATCAAGCTCATTTTTGACCTTCAAAAGCGCGTCCAGCACCATCGGCCCGCAATCATCGGCATCAAAAACATAGCTGTCGACGCGCGGATTTTCACCATCTTCCGGGTTCCAGCGATACACCTTCAAGGTGCGCGGGGCTTTCAGCGGGCCTTCGGCGGTATGGGTTACGCCTTTTTTGACGCGCGAATTGGCCGGCAGTGCAATCTCAACCATCTCTATCCCCTAGTAAACGCGAGCCTTCGGCTCGATATAATTGACTTCATTGGTCAAGGTGTAATTGTGCACCCCGCGATAGCCGATCGTGGCTTTGCCTTTCGCATCGACATAAGCCAGCGTGTGCTTCATCCACTCTTCGTCATCACGCTCCGGATAATCCTCGCGCGCATGACCGCCGCGGCTTTCCTTGCGCGCATTGGCCCCTTCGACCGTGGCGATGGCTTGCACGATGAGATTGTCGAACTCCAGCGTTTCGATGAGATCGGAATTCCAAATCAGCGAGCGGTCGGCAATGCCAATATCATCCATTGCATTGACGACTTTCTGCATCCGTTCGCAGCCTTCTTCCAGCACATCACCCGTGCGGAACACCGCGCAGTTTTCCTGCATGGCTTTTTGCATTTCAAGGCGCAATTCGGAGGTTGGCGTGCTGCCATCTGCGGTGCGGAAGCGCTCGAGGCGCGCGACCGCATCGTCGCCTGCATTTGCCGGCAGCGGCGCATGGCCCTCACCCGGCGTGACAATATCCGAAGTGCGGATGGCCGAGGCGCGCCCGAACACCACAAGGTCGATCAGCGAGTTGGAGCCAAGCCGGTTGGCCCCGTGGACGGACACGCAGGCCGCCTCGCCAATGGCCATCAGACCCGGCACGGTGCGCTCAGGGTCGGCCTCGGACGGGTTCAACACTTCGCCGTGATAATTGGTCGGGATACCGCCCATATTATAATGCACGGTCGGCAGTACGGGGATCGGCTCCTTGGTCACATCGACGCCGGCAAAAATGCGCGCGCTTTCGGAAATCCCGGGCAAGCGTTCGGCCAGTACATCCGGATCGAGATGATCGAGATGCAGATAAATATGGTCGCTATTGGGGCCGACACCACGGCCCTCGCGGATCTCAATGGTCATTGAGCGCGACACGACATCGCGCGAGGCCAAGTCTTTCGCCGACGGCGCATAGCGCTCCATAAAGCGCTCGCCCTCGGAATTGATCAAAATGCCGCCTTCGCCCCGCGAGCCTTCGGTAATCAGGCAGCCGGCACCATAAATGCCGGTCGGGTGGAACTGCACAAACTCCATGTCTTGAAGCGGCAGACCGGCGCGAATGACCATGGCCGAGCCGTCGCCCGTGCAAGTATGCGCCGAGGTCGCCGAGAAATAAGCGCGCCCATAGCCGCCCGTTGCCAGAATAACCTGCTTGGCCTGAAAGCGGTGGATCGTGCCGTCTTCCATGCACATCGCCGTCACGCCGACGCAGCGGTCTTCATCCATGATGAGATCGAGCGCAAAATATTCGATGAAAAACTCAGTATCGTGGCGCAAAGACTGACCATATAGCGTGTGCAAAATGGCGTGGCCCGTGCGGTCAGCCGCCGCGCAAGTGCGCTGGGCGATGCCTTCGCCAAAATTCGTCGTCATACCGCCAAACGGACGTTGGTAAATCTTGCCTTCTTCCGTGCGCGAAAACGGCACACCGAAATGCTCCAACTCGTAAACGGCTTCCGGCGCATTGCGGCACAAATATTCAATCGCGTCCTGATCACCCAGCCAGTCCGACCCCTTCACGGTGTCATACATGTGCCAGCGCCAATCATCATCGCCCATATTGCCAAGCGCGGCGGAAATACCGCCCTGCGCGGCAACCGTGTGGCTGCGCGTCGGGAAAACTTTTGAAATACACGCGGTTTTCAACCCGCGTTCAGCACACCCAAGGGCGGCGCGCAAGCCGGACCCGCCAGCCCCGACAACGACGACATCAAATTGATGATCGGTAAACTCATATGCACTCATGATCCACTCCTAGCCGACCCGTTTTACTGGCTTACCACCAGCTTCAAAACGGCCAGCGCACACGCCACACCGATTATCAGGGCGAAAAAATTATTGGCGACCAACGCCGCCAGCTTTGTTGCTTCCCCATGAATATAATCCTCGATCACAACTTGCAGACCAAGGCGCATGTGCCAACATGTGCTCAACACGAGCAACAACATGACAACCCCGACAACCGGATTGCCGAGAAACGCCGCCATGGTCGCGTGGTCGGCTCCCGCATGGACAACAAGAGCCCCGACCAAAAACAGCGTTAATGGAATATTGGCGAGCGCGGTGACGCGCTGCAGCCAGAAATGTTCAGTTCCTTTTTTCGCCGAGCCCAAGCCCCGGACGCGCGACAGAGGAGTACGCATTTCACTCATGACCAAGTTCCCAGATAAATATAACCAAGCACCCACGCCAAGCCGGTCAGCAGCAGCGGCGCGATCGCCGTGCTCCGTGCGATCAATTCCACATGTTTAAGGTCAAAACCGCGCCCTGTATCCCAGATAAAATGCCGCACACCGCCAAACATGTGATGAAACAGCGCCCAGCTATAGCCAAACAATACCAGCCGCCCTATCCACGAGGCGGAAATGTCGCGCACCAGCGCATAGGCCTCCGGCCCGCTGGCGGTTGCCATAAGCCACCAAGCCAACAGCGCAGACCCGGCATAAAGCGCGATCCCCGTTGCCCGATGCAAGATCGACAACATCATTGTCAGCGTCCAGCGATAAATCTGAATATGCGGCGAAAGCGGCCGGGACGATGATTGATCAGACATAAACTCTCCAAAGCGTGGCACACAATTTTGTGCCCTTTTGTTATAGCCGATGCTAGCAAGGCTGCCAATCTTACCAGCGCGACAGGCTGACGCAGATTAGCCGCGCGCCATCCACACCCAGCAATCAAGATCCAGCAATAATTCTTCGGGGCGGCCGGAGCCGCTATCGGCATCTGCCAAGCGCGCCGCAATGTCGCCGACAGTCTTGTTTTTGGTCACAAAATGGCGAATACGCAGCGCGCCAACCCCTGCGACGCTGGCAATGACGGCTTTGTCGACAATGCGCGTGCCGGCATAAATCGTGTCCCCGGCAAAGGCTGGCGCGGCGTGCGTGCCGGCATTGAGCCCGGCAACACTCAGCGCATTTTCCAGCCCGTTAAAACTCATCGCGCGCGCGTGCGAAATAATATGACCGCCATAAATAAGCCGTTTGCCAAAACGCGTATTTTGTTGCGCCAGCCCGTCAAAATGCACCCGCGCGGTATTTTGGTAAGCCCGCGTCGCCAGCATATGCTCGCTATCTTCCAGCGTCACGCCGTCACTGTGGTCGATAAAGCTGTCAATGGCGTAATCGTCGAAAAATCTGTCGCTGCCCGACTGCGTATGATCCAGCGCGGCAATATTTTCCGGCGGCGGTACGAGGTCACCGGGCGCAACCGCATCGGCAAGGTGCGGCATGACGGGGTCGGGGGCAGGTGCGGACGGGTCGCGCTTATTGACCATCACCCAGCGCACATACTCGACAATCGGCACGTGATTTTGGTTAAGCCCGCACGTGCGTACCATGACAATGCCGCTTTTGCCATTGCTGTTTTCGCGCAAGCCCATCACTTCGGACACGGCAGACAATGTGTCGCCGCAATAAACAGGCGCCAGAAACCGGCCTTCGGCATAGCCCAAATTTGCGATCGCATTGCGCGAAATATCCGGCACGGTCTTGCCGAAAACAATGTGAAACACCAGCCAGTTTTCCAGCGGGCGGTCGGCATAACCGGCTGCGCGCGCTGCAGGCAGACTGCTGTTCAAAATATGGCGTCCGCCATAAAGCGCCTGATACAGCGCGACATCGCCACTGTCCAAAGTGCGCGGCGTTGCATGGGCTATTTTTTCGCCCAGCGTGAAATCTTCGAAGAACCGGCCAGCGGTGGCAGCGCGCATCACGGGGCTAACTTTCGGCGCGCGCCGCAATCGCCTCGGCTATGGCGAGTTTTTGCCGCGCAATGTCCAAATGCAAAAGCTCGGTCATTTTGCCGTTTACTTTCAGCACGCCCTGTTCGGCATTGGCCGGATCGTCAAACGCGGCGACAACCGCGCGCGCTTGCTCGATTTCGGCTTCGTCGGGCGCGAAAATAGCGTTGCACGGCGCAAGCTGGCTGGGATGAATGAGCGTTTTGCCGTCAAACCCCATTTCCATGCCCTGGCGGCATTCTTGAGCAAATGCGTCTGCGTCAGCAATATCGTTGAACACACCATCCAGCACACATAAGCCATACCGCCGCGCCGCCAGCACTGACAGTGACAGCGCCGCCATTAGCGGCGCGCGCCCCGGCACCAGCGTAGCTTGCATTTCTTTTGCCAAATCATTGGTGCCCATGACAAAGCAGACAAGCGGCGTGTCGCCCGCGCGCGCGGCCAGCGCATCAAGGTTGAAAATGGCCGCCGGGGTTTCAATCATAATCCACAAGGCCACCCCGTCAGGCAGATGCGCGCACACCGCTTCAATATCGGCGGCGGTTGAGATTTTCGGCGCGAGAATGGCATCGGGCGCAGCGTCTTGATTTTCGCAAAGCTCGCCAAGCGCGGCGAGGTCATCGTGCCCCCATGGTGTGTCCAGCCCGTTTATACGAACCACCACTTCACGCGTGCCGTAACCGCCGGCCCGCAAAGCATCACAAATTTGATTTCGGGCCTGCGCCTTTGCGTCGGGCGCAACCGCGTCTTCCAAATCGAGCAATAAGCAGTCAGCATCCAGCATGCGCGCCTTTTCCAGCGCGCGCGCATTGGCACCGGGCATATAAAGTGCCGAGCGCCGTGGAATCGGTGATTTCTGCTGAGGTTGCAAAGACATTGTGTACTTACCTTAAATTCTATGGTTCAAACAACTTGCCGATCGGAGGGCTTTTGGATGACGCAGTCTAACACACACACCCCCACTGTCTTAGTCATTTCCAGTCAGGTGATTGACGGGCAGGTCGGCATTCAGGCCATTGCGCCGGGTTTGCGGGCTTTTGGGCTTGGCTGTATTGGTCTGCCGACCA
>MDTB01135710.1_pt1 | contig 23752 bp, 24 predicted proteins | sample 811161 | NCBI WGS metagenome assembly MDTB01 (sample SAMN05326650, study PRJNA326480) | marine metagenome | isolation source: seawater | place: Mediterranean Sea | collected 2009
AAATGACATTACGAAGTATAGTTTTTTTGCTTCGCAAATGATTTATTTCGTAGAAATAATAGTAAATAGCCAAATAAAAATTGATTTTTATTAGTAATAGTTCTAAGATATAACTGTAATGCTATTATTATTTATTACAGTGATGTCTTTTATGTCTACAGTTTTTGCCTTTAAAATTAATAGGATGAAACCCGAGACAAAATTTAAGTTTGTTGGAGATACAGCACCATTAGGATATTTTGATCCTTTTGACTTTATTGATAATAAGTCAGAGAGTTTTTTAAAATATTTAAGAGAAGCTGAACTTCAACACTCAAGAGTTGCAATGACAGCAATGGTATTATTACCATTTATGGATATAAATTTACCTGATGACAGATTAGCTATTAACAGTTTGAGTGATTCTCCGTTTTTTGACCAACTTGTATTTTTTCTAACTTTTGGATATTTTGAATCTCAAAGAGTGATGAAAAATTATCAGAATCCATTTGAAAATGAAATGTCATTTACTCTAAAAGAAAACGTTGAACCAGGTAAATATATAAATATTGAGACAACCGATAGACTTATGAATGTTGAATTGAATAATGGTAGATTGGCAATGATTGCATGTCTTGGTTATATTACTCAAGAGTTAGTAACCAAAGAAGCAATCTTTTAGTTTTTTTATTTACATAATCATTATTTTAAAAAATTATTTTTTTGAATTATAATCATCTAACCACTTTTGAAATATTTTTATTGCTTCATCCATATCTTTATTTTTATGAGGATGTCCTTTTGCTCTTCCAATCATAGTTGAAACGAGATTAACTTGGTATTTAAGCGATTTATTTTTGATTTTATTCAAGGTATATAGTGCTTTTTCTTTGTCTTTGAATCCTAAACCTTTAATTGTTGTTTCTTTGTTGTAATCAGAATATAAAGATAAATTTTGTGGCTTTATTTTTTTGTTTTTTTCTATTAATTCTTTAAGAGGAACTTTATCAACAATTTTATATACTTTATTTGGTACTAATTTATTAAATTCTTTTAAAAGAGTTCCATCAAAATCTATTAATTTTATATTAAAATCATTATCTTTATTTCTATCGGTTGTTAGTTTGATATATCTTTTATGAAAATTTTGTATATTTTTTTCATAAATATTTTTTGTTTTAATATAATTTTCATCTTTATAGCTTGATGTTTCGATTATTATAATTCGATTTCTCCATTTAAATTTATTCATTAATAAATGTTATAAAAAAAAATCTATATTAATGTTATGTAGATGCAAATTCTAGAATTAAGACAATTAGTTGGCTCGTTTTCAGAAAAAAATATCATTTCATACATTGGTGTTTTAAATTGTTTGACCGATGTATATAATGATGAATTTGAGTTGAAATTTCTGGTGGAAAACTTTATAGAATATGTATTATCATTACCTAAAAATATTAATATATATATAATTTTTGAGGGTAATATTATTATTGGTTCAGGAACATTAGTTGTTGAATCAAAAATTATAAGAAGTTTTGGCAGAGTTGGTCACATTGAAGATGTAGTTATAGATAACGAAAACCAAAACAAAGGTTATGGATCAGAATTAATGAAGTTTTTAATAAATAAAGCAAAAATGCTTGGTTGTTATAAAGTATTATTAAATTGTGACGAAAAAAATTTGGCTTTTTATGAAAAAAATGCTCCAAAAGATTGTACTTTAAAAATATCTAAAAAAATATCATATTATTTTAAATAAAATTTTATTTAAAGATTGGTGTAGAGAATCATTTATTATAACTAGTCTTATGTCTGATAAGTTAGTATGTGTTAGTGGGTATTTTGATCCGATACATGTTGGACACCTAGAGTATTTTAAAAATGCAAAAAAATTAGGAAATAGATTAATGGTAATTGTTAATAATGATGAGCAAGCAATTTTAAAAAAAGGTAAACCATTTATGCCTGCTGATGAAAGAATTGTATTAATAAATGAATTTGAATGTGTTGATATTGTTGTTAAATCAATTGATAAAGACAGAACTGTATGTGAGACACTAAAATCTATAGAGCCTAAACCAGATTTTTTTTGTAATGGTGGTGATCAATTTAATGATATAATACCAGAAGCTCCCATTTGCCAAGAAAGAGGAATAGAACTTGTAGATGGATTAGGAGACAAAATTCAATCTAGTTCATGGCTTATTAAAGGAAGTAAATAAAAATAAAAATGGTTATAAAATAAAAATATTGAATAATATTATTTTTTAGCCAATATATTATATATAAATGAATAAATGCATTATTGAAAATTGTGGATATTTTTCTAATTGTTGTTCTGGAAAATGTTCTATACATAAACTAAGTCCAAAAAAACTATCTAGCGTAAAAATAATTTTGGAAGACTACCAGAAGAGTAATGAATCTTTAATTTTAACTAAAACTCAAGAAAAAGGACTTCTTAATATGTTTCGTCATATAAGTAAGGATGATCCTTACAAATTAGAAATACTTTTTAAAAAATATTTGTCGATGGCGGATAGGAAGTATATAAGTTCTGATCTGGCAAGAGAAATTGTAAAATTGCTATCAAATAATAAATCAACTTCATACAAGTTAATTCATATTATTTATCCTCACGTTATTGACAGATGGAATATTGATAAAACTCATTTTTCACCTGCATTTTGCTATTATGGAAATCAGAATATTGATAGCGAACTCAGCAGGGAAAACTATTTCAAAACAATAGTTGAAAAAGACAAATTTAAGGTACCTATTCCTTTGATGCGTTATTAATTTATTAGAAACTTTTTAAAAAAAAGTTTTCAATTGTAATATAATTTATGCTAAATAAATTTTATCAAATTTTTAAATTTGTAATTATTGTATGTTACGGATGGATAATCTATATTGGTTTTTGTGAAAATAAGAAGAAAGGGCGATTAGATTATAAAAAGTACATTTCAAAAAATTTAGACAAAATTATAAGAGAATCTTTTATTAGAAATTTAAATGTTGTTGGACAAATTCCTCAAACTGAAGACAATAAAATAGATATATTAATATCAAATCACAATTCAACTATAGATTTTATATTATTAATAATGCTGTTACAAAATTTTAATATTAGTAAATATTATTTTATTTTTAAAAAGAGTATAATAAAAATTCCATTTATAGGAAGTGGATTAAAAGATGATATTGTGGTTTCTAGAAATTGGGAACAAGATCAGAATAGTATTGTTGATCAACTAAAAGAGATTGATTCTGGAGTTTTAATAATTTACCCAGAAGGAACAAGATTTGATACAAAGAAACACAAAGAAACTAAAAAATTCTGCTTAGAAAACAAATTTCCAATATTTAAATATACTTTAGCTCCTAGAATAAAGGGTTTACACTTATTACTAAAATCTTTACATGTTAGTAAAAAATTGGGGAATTTTTATGATGTTACAATATCATTTTTAAATTATATCAAGACAAATTTATATTCAACTAAAATTCTAAAAGAAGATTGTCTTGGTGATGTACAAATTGTTGTTAACCAATTACAAGTTACAAATGATGATTTTGATTATGATAAACTAAAGAAAAGGATATTTAACATTTGGTTAGAAAAAAATATACTATTAGACAAACTATATAGAAATCAAATTAGAAAATCCTAAAGACATTTTATCATTTGGATTAATCATTGTATCATATCTCATAATATTCTTTAGATTAAAGTTTCTATATTGTTTTGGTAATTTGTAAATATCAAGTTCATCTGATATCCTTAGTATTTTAGATAGATTTTTATAAAAATCTATAGGATGATGGTTTGGTATTTTTTTATTTTCATTTTTAACAAAAGGTTGTAAATCCTTGGTCCCTTTTGTTAATTTTGAAGAATTTTGAGTTCTTGGTGTAGTGACCGTATGGCTTAATTCATGGAGAAAGGTATAAATTACAGATTCAATTGGTAATTTTTCACCAAATTCATTTTTTAATCTAATTGCTATATATTCAATTTTAAATTTATTAGCAAATTTTATTCCATTAACACTATTATTCCATTCTAAAACATTAATCATTGTTTTTCCAAATATTCCACACAGGTGTGTATCTTCAATATCTTTGTATTCTATAATATCGTAATCATCAGTAATTTTTAAATTTGATTCGAAAGTAACTTTATTTTTTGATAGATACTCTATTAATAAAGTTCTAATTTTATTTAAGCAATCCATTAAATTTAATACAAACCTTTTTTTAGAAGGAATTGCTCCAAATTTTTGTAATTGTAGTTGTTGATATTTTGACATTAAAGTTTTCTTTCAAGTGTAGTTTAGCTTCTTTCAAAGTCTTAAATTTATCTTTAATACTATTAACAATATTTACTGTATCTTTATTGAATTTACTATTATGAGTTTTTTTATCATTAACTGAATAATCTAAATCGATACCTTTACTAGTCATAATCCAACCTTTAACATTTATATCATTACTATCAATCATATCGTGACAAGATTGACATACAACAAGTAAGTTGTAAAACTTATTTTTCTGGATATGAGGATTTTCAGTATTAATGTTTTTATGAAAATCTTTTTGCCAATTAATATGATGACATTCTAGTTTACTAGTTGACTGACAAAAATAACATTCATCTAATACCAAATCAGAGTTATATCTCGATTTTTTGCCATTATTATCAAACTCTTTCATGATATCTAAAGTTCTTTCATTAAATTGTTTATCTCTCATTAAATATTTTGCTACTTGCAACCCATAAAATTTATCACCTTGACCTTCTGTTAACTCACGTTCGTAAATAATAGTTTCATTGTTTTCATCATAACTAACTTTTAAATGATACGGTTTTACCTTGTTTAAATTTTTTACAATAGGCAGATCTGCTATTTTATGAAGATGTGTGGCTGTTATAAAGCTTGTATTTGAATTATTTAATTTTTCTAACATATAAGCAACAATAATGTTAGCAGATTTTTCTTCAGTCCCTCTACAAATCTCATCTCCAATAACTAAAGTATTCTTATTATTTCTTTTTAAAATTGACATTAATTCAATCATCTCCATCATAAATGAACTTAAACCCCTATAAATATCATCGTTTCCACATATTCTAGTAAACATCGAGTTGTATGGATAATACTCATAATTTTTTGCAGCCACAAAATATCCAATCTGAGCTAATACTAAATTTAAACCAATAGATTTCATCAAAGTCGACTTTCCCGAACTATTAATTCCATAAAGTAAAATACCATTTAAATCCTCTCCAAGAGAGATTTTGTGAGGGTAATAAACAACTTTTTCATTAATTTGTTCAACAATTGGATGTCTAAGATCGTCTGCATTAAAATAAGATTTCTCACTATGTTTGTTGTTAATAACTGGTCTACAATATCCAAGTTTCTCAGCTGTTATTGCTCCAGAATTAATAAAATCAATAAGACCAATTATATTACAATATTTTCTTAAATTTTTACCATCTTTGTTTATTATTTCCTTAATCTCTGAATAAAAAATTTCTTTCATTTTCTTTACTAAATTTTGTTTCAAAGATACTAAATCAGATGATAAATCATTCAAATTACTACACCTTATTTTTGTATTACTACTTTTCGGCATTTCTGAAAATTCCAAATTTTTGATTTGTATTGTTATTGATCCAACTTTTAATTCTTTTTTCTTCTCTAAACTAGCCTTTAATAATTTGCATCTTCTATTTGTTAGAATTAAATAATGACCATCTCTGTCATTAAATTTTACATTTATTAGTTCTTTATTTTTGTAGAAATAGTTTTTATCATCAATTAAACTTGATAGAGTTTTTACCAATTCATCTAAAAAATTATTACACGTATCTATATTTGTCTGAATTGAATCTATTTCGGGATATACATTCTCTTGGAAGAAGCTAGTATCATCTTCCATATAGTTTACAAAATTTATTTTTTCCATTTGATCTAAATCAAATCTAGAATCCCAATGAGATATAAATTTGTTGAGATCTTTTAGTAGAATTTTTCCATCAATACATAATTGTGTTTCAATAATATCATCAGATTCTAAAATTTTTGTAAAGTTATTTAGTGATTTAAATAATTGTGATATTTCAGATGGATTTACAATAAATATTTCCATTTTTCTTATTATTTTCTCAATATCATGAATATTTTCTAAATAAATGTTAATCTTACTTGGTATCTTATTATTTTTAAAACTATCAATTAAGTCATATCTTTTATTTAATTCTTCAAGATTAGATATAGGGTTAGATAATTGATTTCTTAAAAATCTCTTTCCAAGAATAGATTTCGCAGATGAAATTATATTGTACAATGATTTATTATTATTTGTTGGTAATACATTTAATTGCTCTAGAGCTCTATTTCCTAAATACAGATTATTATTGTTTTCAAACAATTCTGGTTTTTGGAGTTTATTTATTAAAATAGATTGATGATTTCTTACATAATCTAACAAAGAAACTAAAGAAATTCTTGCCCAGTTTAGATGAGTTAATCCAATATTATCAATTGATGAAATCATATTTTCTGATGGAAAAATTCTGTCCAATAATTCAGTTTGATACTTTATTTTGGTATATTTTTTATAATCATTAATTTGATAAATTATGTTTTGATTAATTTTCAAATAAGAAACTATTTCAGATTTTATCATGTTTGAAACTTTTTCATCTTCGTCGAAATTAAAATACAATATTAATTCTTGTGGAGGGTAAGTTTCGATAAATCTTATTGTATCATCTAAAGACATATGAATATCTTCTTTCTTAGAATAAGATTCATAATAACTACCTTTGCCAGTTGTTAGATCATAAGAGCTCATACCGCACCCTAATAATGAATTAGTAGCATTAATTTTATCAAAATATAGTGATACCAAATAATTTGCTCTTCCAGCATTATAAGATTTTGATTTAGTAATAAATGTTGCGGGAGATTCTATTCTGGTAACTTTTCTTTCTGGATTTGGAGGTTCACTTACTTGATCTATTACTACAACAGTATAATTTAAATCAACGAATTTCTCAATAAAATTATCAATTACATAAACCGGAAACCCTAACATTCTAGGATTTGATGTTGATATTTCTTTTTTGCTATTTTTTGCAGTACAAATTACATCTAGCTCTTGTGCGATTGATTCCAAGTTTAAACCCTCTTCATTTGTAGAATAAGCTTCATGAAATGAACCTACTTGCATTAATATAATAGTTCTATCATAACCATATATTTTTGAATAATAGTTATGTATTTTGAAGTAATCTTTTACTTTGATTTCTTTCGGATAGTCCATATTTAAATCTAAATAAAAACTTTTTTTTAAAAAGGTTCACATTAGTTATAAAATTTTCTAGTAGTTTGTATATGGAAAATCATAATAATATGGAAGATATAATTGAAGATTTTAACAATGATAAAAAATCAACATCTTCATATAGCATAAGCTCCGATGATAATTCATCAATCGACTCTGAAAAAGATAAAATCATATTAAAAAATGAAGAAAACTTTTTTTTGAAAAACGATGATTCTCCTTCAGATTGTAAAATTTTTAGAGAAGAAGAAAGTTCTGATGTAGATCCAAAAATTTTAGAAAAATCTTATTTCACATCATCTGAGTTAAACAATAAAAAAGAAGATATCATTAAATTATTTTATACTTTTGATGTAATTATATTAACTGATGATCACAGAATAAAGCTAGTATCCAAAACAGGTTGTATGTGTATGTGGAATCCAAAAAAGTATATAAATCCGGAGGAATTTCCGGGTATTTTATTTTTATCTTTTAATTCTATAAATTTAATAAAAAAGTATATTAAAAAGCATAATAATGATTTATTAAATAGTGAATCTGAAACTTGTCAAAAATTTAAATTACAAATTTGTTTTGATGAAGGAGATATTTATAAAAACATGGTTTATAAGAAGATTCAGATACAAGATAAATTACTTTTTGTTCCAATGAGTAAATATCAATTAAAAATTACTGAATATAGATTACGTGGATTTTGTCAAATTATGGAAGAATTAGGAGCAATTGAAATTGAAATAGATTTTAATAATGCTAAAGTACAAAGTAATAATACAAAAATAGAAATGAATTCATCTGAGTATACTTATATTGCAGGATCATTAGGATTTACAGCATCTTCAAAAGATTCAAATAATGAAGAAATTACTTACAAGTTAATTTATCCTAAAAATAACACATTTATACTAAATTCTAAAGTGATAAAAAAGAAAATATCTAATGGAAAATACATAATTAGTAAGAAAAATTTTGATTCAAATTTAGAATTACAATATATAATCGAATCTAGGTGTAGACATTTTATAACCAATTATTCTACTGTTTTTACCTTGGATAATTCAATATCATATGATCATAAATTAATTGGAAAATTAGAAGCTAATAAATTTAATCTTGGTTTTGAAACTAGCAATGACATGATGAAAAATTTAAAGTTATCTATAAATACAAAAGTAAAATTTTGTAGTCAGGAGGATTCATATAAAAATCTTTTGGGAGACAATGTTAGTTGGGATTCAATTGGTTTTAATTATTTACTTGGAACTTTAAATGAAGAAAACTTCAAAGAAGAAGGAATTTTCAAAATAATATATTTTGTTCAAAAATATATTGACAAAGTTATAAAACATAAAAACAAAGAGTATTATCTTCAGATTAAGAAGATTTACAAAAATATGAATAAAGAATTCAGTTTTATTGAATATAGAGATCTATTATTAAATCATTTTACTATTAATAGTCATTGGTTGCATTTTTTAAATTTTATAGATATTCTAGTAAATAAAAGTGTATCTTATGATAAATTAGGATTTTTAGTTTTAATGTATAGAAGTGATATATCAAATTTTAAAAAAAATCAAAAGATTATTACATTTATTAGACATATGTCAATTAAAAATAATACTGAAGAGAAATTCTGGGAAATGTTAGAACCAAATAATTATTATTTAGCAGTATCTAAATTGGATAAAGAATACGACATATTAAATAAATTTAATTGGTTTAATTTAGAGAAGCTTTTATATGATATTAAAAAGTACAAACCAAAATGTTCAGTAATAAATGATAAAATTAATTATGAGGATTTATATCAAAATTTTGTATTAGGTCACATAAATTCCCAGTTTGATAAAAACATAAAACCATTTTTAATAAAGTATCTAAATGAAAACTTTGAGGAAAGATTGAGACAAATAGATACCCATTTACTTGGATTGATTTATACTATTATAAGACCAAGACACATAATATACTATGACATTAACACTGAAGAAAAGCTACATCAATTGGTTGATACTAAGATATCACAATTGGAGGAAGGTATGGTTTTTTTAAATGAATTATATGATAAAATAAAAGATTACAATAGAGATGAGATAGCAGATTGTAGCAGTAATTTGTATTTAGATTTATTCCCAATAATTCAATCTGAACATTTTAAGGACAAGTATCCATACATTCACAGAAAATTAAATTATATATTAGATGATTATACAAGTGTAGATAGTTTAGTATCTTTCTGTAGTGAATCTAATATGAAAACAACTCTAAGGCAATTTTCATTAACAGTTGTAAGAAGAATAATATCTTTTGATTATAAGTTTGATATTGATAGTATAGATTTAAATAAGTTAGGTTTTAATAATATTTTATTACATATAAAGAATATAAATCAGAAGAAATATAATTGTTTAAAACATAAATTTTTTGTAAATTTATGCCATTTCATGATAAAAGAAAAAACTATGAATCTAAATGAGAATTTAATAGATCATAAAAATTTAGATCCTAAATTAATTGAAAAAATTGATAAGACTATGGAATTTAATGTTTTAGTAGATATTTCATTTTCATATTTAAATAATAAATTTAATTTAAATTTAGAAACTGAGTTTTATCATCTGATAAAATCTTAATTTATATATATGGATACAACTGAAACTTATTTAAATTTAGGATCTGAGCAATTTAATTCGTGGGTTAATGAATATGAGAATAAATACAATGCAATTGAAAAAAAGAATATTTCTAGTATTAATTCATTAAGTTCAGATGAAAGAATAGATGAATATTGATCTCCAATTAGAAACCAAAAAGAGAAAGAAATAGATACAGAAGATGAAAATGATTCTGAAAGTATTTTTATAAAGAGAGAAAATGCAAAATTTAAAAATCTTAACTCTGATTCTGAAAATGATATTTCTACTAATACACAAAAAAAGAGATTATTATATAATCCTAGGGTCCCTGTAAGAAAAAACTATAATTCAACTGAAAATGAAAGAATCACAAAAGTTGATTCTATAAATAGCTTAAGAAAAAGTCTATCTGATGACAATAATATATTAGAACAAATTAAGAATTTAAAGAAAATAACTGAATCCAAAGAAGATATGATTCTAAGTTTGAAAGAGTTAAATCAAATGTTACCAAACACCAAAAAAAATATTAAAACACAAGAAGTAGAGAAAATAATCGAGGAAAATAAAGTTCCCGATCAGTCTAAAACAAAAATAAGAGAGAAAGCATTATATAAATTTATGATGAGAAGAAGATAATTATTTTAAATAATCAGCTAATTTTACTCTAAGGAAGTCTTTAAAAATTATATAATGATCTTTTAGGTCATACCAATTAATATTATAGTAATTACAGAAATATCTAATAAGATTATAAATAATTGTATAACCATCATTACTATTAATTTTTTTACTATAAGGTTTTAAGTGAGAAAATTCTTTATATGTTGAGGTCCATTTCATAACTTTTTTATGGAAAAAAGCGGTAACTTTTTTCCTTAAATCTTCATTTTTATTTACATCTATATATTCAAAATATGTTCCTATGATTGGAGGAGCAGGAAAAATTTTTTTAATTTTTTGTTCGGCCATATTTCTTACTGAGAAAATTTTTAAAATCATGAATTAAATTAAACTTAAAATCATTAACATCTTTTTTGTTTACCCAATAACTGACAAATTCTGGTAGTTCTTTTTCCATTTCTTTTTTGTTAATTTTTAAATGATAATTAATAATTTTCTTTATTATGTTTGATAAAGCAGTATTAAAGTTTTTTAAACTATCTATATTATTTTTTATCCATAGATTTATTATTCTATTAATTAAATCATAACTTTGTGTTGTATTGTTTTCATCTATCCAGTTATTAAGGCTATCGATATCTTTTATATCATAGAAGGATAAAAATTCATCCAAATCTAAATTTAAATTTGGTGCTCTCATATTTAAAGTTATTTGATCTAAACTCAAAATGGCATCACAATTAATTACTTTTTTAAAGTTAGTATAATGATAAGCTGGGCAAAAACTTTTATCTTTACTTCCAAATGGGATTATATCAATTGGATGAAGAGTAATATCATTTTTATTAATACATTCTCCAATGCATTTTATTTTTCTAGTTAAATTTTTAGACATTAAAATATTGTAGAAAATAATATCAAGTAAATACTTAAAGCCGTGTTGTAAGATAATTTAATGGATTCATCTGAGATAGATTCAGAAACATCAATATCATCTGATGAAAATCTAGATCAGGGTTCAAATATAGATTTCAAAGGTAAGTTGTTAAAAAATTTTAACGTAATAAAAGAGATAGGTCGCGGTTCTTATTCAATTGTTTGGTTAGCATATGATATAACTAATGAAAAGTTTTGTGCGGTAAAAGTTCAAAATCCAGAAGATTTAAAAGATGGTTTAGCAGAGATAAAAGTTTTAAAAAAATTACCAGAAGATGAGTCTTTATTAAAAATACAAGAATATTTCATAAAAAATGTTGGTGAAAAAAAATTTTTATGTTCTTCATATGAATTATGTTGTGGTAATTTAGACAGTGTAATAAGAAAAGGAGATTTTAAAGGTGGTTTAGATTTGAAAGTAAGTAAGAAAATATTCAAGCAGATTATAAAGGGATTAGACATAATTCATAATAAATGTAATTTGATACATTGCGATATAAAAACGGACAATATATTATTAAAGGGACAAAATAATAAAGATAAATTTATGATTGATTTATATAAAAAATATAATTTTGGAGAAAGATATCTTGAAGCAAAGAAAAAATTTTGGACTGACTCTGGTAAAAATTTGAAAAATATAAAGAAGATGAAATCTGAACAGAAAGTAAAAATCAGAAAAGTAGTACATCAAGCAATATTAGATCAAATTGATTTAGAATTAAAAGATAAAAATTTTGAAGATGATAAATTATCAAAGGACTTAGTTGAGTCTCCAACTATAACAATTGCTGATTTTGGTGCAGCATGCACTGATGATGAATTTTATGAAGAAGATTTTGGTACTAGATATTACAGAGCTCCCGAGGTTATCTTAATGGGAGAGATATCAGCCAAAGTTGATGTTTGGGCTGCTGGATGTATATTATATGAATTGATAACTGGAGAATTATTATTTGATCCAGAAAAAGATAAAAATAAAACAAGGGATTATTATCATTTATTGGAAATGAGTAAAGTATCTGGTAAGTTTGAAAAGAAATTTTTAAAAAGTACTAAATATTACAAGAATTTTTTCGATAGTGATTATGATCTTAAGGATACTGAGTTCAGAGAGTATTACGATTGGGATGAACTTTTAGATAAAATCAAAGACCCTAAAGAAAAAGGTTTAATTATTGATTTAATAAAAAAAATGCTTGTTACTAATCCAAAAAATAGGATTACCGCAAGCGAAGTTCTAAAACACGATTGGTTAAATAATGAAGTTGTATCAAAAATTTAAAAATTTTTTAGTTAGTAAACTCCATTATAATATAATATGGCTCCATTAGGTAGAGTAATGGGTGGAGGTCTTACCCTCATCCGTCCGTTTGTTTGTCCGAAAGTGATAGGTACGACGCTATCTCTGTTATGTCTATTAAAGTATGCAGTGGCTTGTGATGTTCCACTACATGCGCTAGATATTCCGAAGTTTGGAGTGGCAGCTAAAGCTGAACCTGAAGATGAATACGTGTTGTTACTCATACAATTGTAAAAATAATAAAGGTCGTATGAATATCAAATTTCAATTTTTTTTTTTCTATTATATCTTAATGGAATTGAAAGATATAATAGTTAAAATTTTAGTTAAAAAAACAAAAGTTAATTTAAATTATCCAGGTAATAGATCCGGATCTATAAAAACTTCTGGATCAGGATTTTTTATTATGAATAATTATATTTTAACCTGTTATCATGTGATATCTAATCATTTAAAAATTAAGGTTAGAACAAGAAAATCAAAAAAAGAATATGATGTTATGGTACATTCAATTTATCCAGATGATGATTTAGCTGTTTTATATATTAAAGAAGATATAGTAAAATTAGATTCTGAGACACCTGTACATATTATTGATAAAGAAGTTGATGAGAAAAATGTTACTGCTTATGGATTTCCTTTAAGTTCAACAAATCTAATCAGTTCAAATGGAATTATTTCAGGTTTTGAAAATTCTTTGATTCAAACTGAAGCAACATTAAATCCAGGAAATTCTGGAGGGCCATTAATTATGGATGGAAAAGTTGTAGGTATTAATGCAATTAAAATTACAGCAAAAGAAGTAGATAATGTGGGATACGCGATACCAATTAAAAGATTCTTATTGTATAAAAAAAGTAAATCAGAAGTTAGTCCATTTAATCAAAGAACAAATATTTTTCATAAACCAAAACTTGAATTAAATTATCAGTTAATATCATCAGTTCAACAATATATTAAATTTGGATTTGATTCATTTCAAGAGAAAATTAACAATACCTATTATGGTGTTAGAATAACAAAAATTTTAGAGAATTCAGGTTTGTATAAATCAGGATTAAGAGTTGGTGATTTTCTGTTAGAGTGGGATAATAAAATTATTGATATGTTTGGCGATGTAAGTGTAGATGGATTTCCGGAAAAAGTTAAATTAGAAGATGCAGGAAAATGGTATTATATCGGTCAAAAAATAAATGTAAAATACTATTCTCATGAATTAAAGAGTATTATATCCGATGACATAATTTTAACAGGTACTACTTTAATTACTCCATATTTTTATAAAAATTATACGGATGATTTTTTCCATAAGGTGTCAGGATTAACAATATCAGTTATTACCATTCATCATTTAAAAAATATAAATTTCTTAAAAATGTCAGATGAAAATAAAATTATATTATTGAATAGTTTTGTCAACTTGGAGAATAAATTTGTAATATACTTGACAAATGTAGTTCAAAATGAGGATTCTATAGAATTACCAGAAGGTTCTATTATAAAAGGAATCAATGAAAAGAAAATAAATAGTTATCAAGAACTTGTCTCAATAACTAAAATTAAATCTATTGAATTTACAAATGGAGAAAAATATTTCTTATGAGTCTATTAATATGTTCCAATAGTTGATATAGAAAATAATTTAGCTGTAGAAGCTGAATTACTAATTCCTTTGACTATTGAACAATAATATGGTAAAGTCAAACCAGTTGTATCTTTTAGCAAGTAAAGTGCGTGTTGTTTATAATTTTCGGAAGCTGTTATAAAATTTAAATTAATGGTATTTCTATGATATGCAATCTCATATGGTTTTAAATCCACATTGGACCATATGTTTGAACTTCTTTCTGTAATTTTCTTATTAATTTTTTCATCAAGAAAATCAGTTTTTTCTTCTATTTCAGTGATAAATCTAATTTGTTCATTAAATTTATCAAGTGTATTTTTATTGATGCTATCTTGTTGTTCGTTGATATCTTCTTGTCTATCAAATTTATCTAGTACATTCTTCTTAAAAACAACATTTTCAGTTGTAGATTCATTAATCTTAAATGCCATTGAATTTGAGTTTTCATTTAATTTAGACAACAAACTCGAATAGTCTCTTCTATTATCATCATTATTTTGATCAATCAAAACTTTTAACTGATCGACTCTTTCTTTAAGTTCAAATTTATCCTTAATAAGTTCATCAATATTTGATACTTCGATTGTTTTTTCAATAGTAGCTATTCTTTTATTTATATCATTTTTCATATTTTCGATAGTAATATCATTTTTTGAAACACTTTGTTCTATTTCTTGAATATTTTTATTATTTTCAATAAAATAATTTTTTACCTGAAATTTAATCATTTCAATTCTTGAGTTAAGAGTATTCATTTCTTGATTGCCAGAGTCTTTATATGGGTAAATTTTATCGTCAATAAATTCACTATATTTATTTACTGAAATAGGATTTTTCTTTGGATTTTTTATAACAGTGCTTTCTCCGTTTAATACAAACTTTCCAATATAGTTTATAACATTTGGTTTAATACCAGATAATGTTATCACACTTTCATATTCTCCAGCTTTTAAATATTTCTGTTTTATGACAAAAGCACCACCTTCTACATTATATCTTAACATAGTGTTAACTTCTTGAATAGGTTTATTTGGGTTTATATCCTGATTTATTACTTTTATACCACAATCAGGTCCCAAGTTTCTACAATTATACCAAGTGTTTTTATTTGTAACCATAAAAGTTTGATTGAAACTATTAGATAATTGTAAATCATCATTCACAATCTCTTCGGAATAAAGTTGCAAGATCAAATACTTATACTTATTAAGTGGTGTAAAATCAATATTAGAAGTATAAGTGTACCAATTATTACTTCCAACTTGAGAATTATTTATTTCTGTTAGTCTATCTAGATTTAATATAATTCCGTTTAAATTATCTTTTGATAAAAATCTAAATTTAAATGGTTTGTTAAATTGAAAATTGTAATTAATATTAAGCAGTTTTGTTTCTATATTTATTAATTTAGAATATGTCATTTACTTATAATTATAATTACATAAAAAAAAATCTAATTGGGGAAATTCTGAAATCATTTTTATAGAAATGAATTAATTTAAACTAAAAATTGCCTAAAAAAATTGACAAAAAAATATAAAGAACTTTTTATAATTCTTAATATATGCCCCCTAAGAAGTCAAAAAAAGATGCTAAAGATTCTAAACCTAAGAAGAGCACTAAAAAAATTGTAAAAACTGAAGAATCTTCTGAAGAAGTTGAAGAAGAAGTTATCTCAGAAAAATCTGAAGAAGAAGATATAGAATCTACCGAAGAAATAAACCTGGATTCTGATAGCGAATTAAAAGAATGTGATATAGAAAAAACAATCGAAGAAGATAATGTCTATTTTAATGTTGACGAGACAACTGAATTACCAACTGATACAGAACAGGTTTTAATTACTGGTACTGATAGAAAGACCAACCCTAGACTTACTAGGTATGAGATGGTTAGGATATTGGGTGAAAGAACTAAACAGTTAACAATGAATGCAAAACCTTTGGTAAAAAATGTTCAGGATATATCATATGATAAAATTGCATTGGAAGAATTAAAAAATAATATGATACCTTTTAAAATAAAGAGACCTCTTCCAAATAACAAGGTTGAATTATGGGATATATCAGAATTAGATAAAAGACATTTAGAATCCCTCCTAAGTTAATTTATTTAAACTAAATTCCAATTGTAATAACAAGTATTACAGATATAAGTTAAATTATAACTTTTAGGTAATCTCATAAAAACTGCTTCTTTTAATTTTGAATCCTTATGGGACAAACATTTGACATTCTTGCATGTAAAATCTTTAGTTCTTGGTAAAGTAGGATCGGAACATAAAAGTTTGTTATCATCAACTGTTCTTACAATATTTTCTTTATCACTGACATTAAACTCATATAATTTAATGGTACTACTAATTTGTTTTCTATATCCACAGTTTGTACAGTTTAAATCTGCATCATATATTTTACTTGAAAAAAGTTGGTTTATATTATTTTTTTGTGAATTGTTCAGCTTGGTATATTTTTTATTTTTAACTAAATCAGTTTTTAAAATGTTAGTTTTATAGTCAGAGAAGTCTACATCTTTTTCTATTAACTTAAATACTTCGTTAACATTACTGATTTCTTTTCTCTCATCGTCATAGTCTTCTAATGTTGAAGATTTACTAATCCCAAGTGTATATTGACAATCAGGGCAGAAAAACACCATATATTGTAAGTACTGAGTTTATTTTAAATAAATATTAATTCATTTTTTTTTTCAAACTCAGAAATTATGTTAGAGAATTTGTCGTTTAAATCTAAAAAATCTAAAATATTTTTATTTTTTATAAAATACATAAATTTAGAATGTTCATAAATACCAATCGTAATCATATAAGATTTCAAGTTATCATTTAATTCTTTGAAATTTTTCTTTAGTTCATCAATAATTTCATTTTTAAATTTTTTAGAATGTGGTATCTTTTCTTTTTCAGAATTTATAGAATCAATTACATCTAAGATAGCAAGTTTATAATTGTGATAAATTACATAATAATTATATTCTATTGATTTTTTGTTTGTTATTTCAATATCCTCAAATCCTGGTTCATTTAATATTGGATATTCATTTAATAGTGATTGTATTGATGTTAAAACACATCTAAGATTCATGACGCTTTTCCAACCTGGTCCAGACCAAGTTCCTAAAATGGATAAACAAACTTTTCCATTTTCATATAAATTAGGATTAAATCTAATTTTATTATTTATTGTTAAAAGATTAACTTGAGGACTTCTCAAGGGATAATTTTTAGGAAACTTTATTTCAAAAAAATAAAATCCTCCAAAATATGGAGTACTTTTTGGACCAATAATTAAAGCATAATTTATAAATATATCTTTTTCATTTACAAATAAATAAATTCCTTCAGGTTTATTGCTATTGAAATCTACGAAATCTTGAACTATTCGCAATTTAACTTTGCTCATTTATCATAAAGAGAATTAAAAAAACCTTTTTAATTCGTTTTAAAAATGAAAACTTTTTTTCAAAACTTTATTTTTTTTTAAATAATAGTAATATATTGATGGCTTATCATCAATATGGTATATTTTTTGAAAAATCTATAAACAAACCGTCAAATTACCCATCATAATATATCAATATGCTTTATTAAAATAAAAATTAACCATCAAAAATGACATATTTTAGACATTATGTATATATATACTATGATGATATCCATCTATCTAAATTCTTTTAAATGAAAAAATTTGAAATTTTTATTTAAAAATTTCAAATCTATAGTTATATAATGTCCAAAACCAAAGATGTTCCTGTCGATAACATTAATCCTAACCAACAAAAGAAGAGTCTGGAGAAGCTTAAAAAGCTCTTGGATAAAAATAGGTTAGATAGTAATAGTAGTTCTATTATTACACATGTTACGTTGAGTCCAACTTTCCCCGGAAAGTATTCATTTGACAAAGAACAAAGAAAAAAACTTCATAAAGCAATAAAAGAAGCAAATAAATATAAAGTAAATTTATCGGTTGCAGAAAAACCAAAAGATTATGCACCAATACTTGTTGATGTAGATTTAGAACTACCAAAAGAAGGAACAAATTTAAATGAAAGATTATATGATGATGACTTTACAATGAAAACAATTGATCTTTACAGGAATGCAATCAAGATGTACTTAGATGTAAATGAATCTCAATTACACGCATGTGTTTTAGAAAAAGATTCTGCTACAGATAAAGGATTAACTCTTAGAGATGGAATACATCTTGTTTTTCCGTACATTTGTGCACATTACAAAGTAAGACATTTGATTAGAGATAAAGTAGTAAGTGAAGCAAAAAAACTAGAATTATTTAACAAGTATACAAAAAATCCCGAAGAAATATTTGACAAATCAATAATAAGTTCTAATTTTTGGATTATGTATGGCAATTCAAAGCCTCAATGTAAACCATATAAAATTAGTTCATTAATAGCTCATGATGATTCTGAATTACCAATTAGTGAGTTATTAAAAGAAGATCAAGATGAAAACGATTTAGTAGATATTTTTTCATTACAAAACAAAAATTGGAAAGAATCAAATGCGACTCCTTTGACTAGCTCATACTCTTTTGAAGATATTGAATATGAGTGTGATAACAGAGGAATTGATAATACAACTAGTATTACAGTTGATACTATTATTCCAATTAGTCGTGAAGACGAATTCCGAAAAGCAAAATTTTTGGTATCATTACTTTCAGATGAAAGAGCTGAGAACTATAATGATTGGATCAGAGTTGGATGGGCTTTGCATAATACAGATGCTTGTCTATTTCCAATTTGGCTTGAATTTTCAAAACGTTGTCCTAGTAAATTTGATGAAAAAGAATGTGATAGATTATGGAAAGGAATGAAAAAAGGGTTAACAATTAGATCATTACAATCATGGGCAAAAGAAGATAATCCACATAAATATGCCGAATATATGAAACAAGAGTTTGATGAATTATTAAAGAAATCACTAATGGGTGATACTTTCTCAGTAGCTAATGCATTATACCAAAAATATTGTGACCGCTTTGTTTGTGCGTCAATCAAACATAATAGTTGGTTTGAATTTAGAGGCCATAGATGGCATCGAAATGATGGAGGATATAGTTTATGGAACTTGATATCTAACGAATTTGCCAATGATTATATGAAGGTTAGCTCCGACTATAATTTAAAAGCTATAGAAGCAACTGGATTAGAAAGAGAAGACTTGCAAAAAAAAGCATCAAATTTCCAAAGGATAGTATCAAAATTATTAAACGTTGGTTTCAAAAAAAATATAATAGAAGAATGTAGATATCTATTTCATGATGAAGAATTTGAAGATAAATTGGATGAAAACTATGATTTGTTGGGATGCGAAAATGGTGTTTATGATTTTGCAAAGGGTGAATTTAGAGCTGGAAGACCAGATGATTATATCACATTAACAACTGGTAATAGTTACTATCCTTGGAATCCTAAGAATCCATATTCATCACAGATAACAAATTTTTTCGAACAGATTTTACCAAATGCAAATGTTAGAAATTATTTTGTACAAGCTCTATGTAGTTGTCTAACTGGTCACAATAGAGAAGAAAAACTTTACATTCCTACAGGAGGTGGTTCAAATGGTAAAAGTTTAACATTCGAAATGGTAAATTTAGCACTGGGTGAGTACTATATTTCATGTCCAGTTACAATTATGACAAGAAAACGTGGTGCTTCAAGTCAAGCATCACCAGAGCTGGCTAGAATTAAAGGTAAAAGAATCGGTGTTTTACAAGAACCTGATAATAGTGAAACCATGAATGTCGGATTAATGAAAGAATTGACTGGTAATGATGCATTTATGGCACGTGGTCTATTTGAAGAACCAAAAGAAATTAAACCTCAAATTAAGTTTTTCTTAACATGTAATGATCAACCTATTATTCCATCAAGAGACGGTGGTACATGGAGACGTTTAAGAGTTATTTTGTTTGGATCTAAATTCGTTGATAAACCAGAAGGCGTTAATGAATTTAAGATAGATACAAAATTAAAAGAAAAAATTAAAGAGTGGGGACAATGTTTTTTGGCTTACTTGGTTCACGTTTATAACACAATGTACAAAAAGGGTAACTATTTGAAAGAACCTGATGAAGTTCTATATAGTACTAATGCTTATAAGATGGATAACGATCACCTACTTGAGTATTTCAACACCAAGTTGGAACAACTTGAAGATGAACCTAAGGCAATTATTAGTAAAAGAAATGTTTATTCAGATTTCAAAAGTTGGTTCAAAGAATATCACGAAGGGAATAAATTACCAAGAAGCGAACAACTTTACAGATTCCTTGATGATATTCTTGGTAAAAGTACAAGAGAAGGTTGGAAGAATGTCAGATTTAGAATTGAGGAAGGTTACGATGATGAAGATACAAAGAATGATTTAGACATTTAATGTTTTTTTATAAACACAAACTTTTTTTCTAAAGGTTTGTATTAATATGTTTAAGATTTTTTCAGAAGCTACCATTATAGGATTAGTAATTCTATTAATAGGCAAGATTGTTATGGGATTAACAATTAGTAAAAAAAATAAAAAGCATCCCAAGGGAATTGATTTATCCTTTTTCTTTACAGGGTTCTTACTTCATTTTGTAATTGAATATTTTGGTTTGAATTGTTGGTATTGTGATAAAAAATGCATGACTCAAGTTTCAAATTTTACTACTTAGTTTAAGAAATTGTTGATTACTTTGGTTGTTACTCCACATGATTCGATAACTTTTAAATAAATTTTACTATTTTCGTCTTTAGAATTTATTAAAATTTTATTTGAATTTTTTAAATACATTAGATATATTTTTAATTTAAGTTCCTTATTGTTAGTTTTAATTTTTGTTGTATTTAGTAAAATTTCATTTATTAAATCAATAACTAAACATTTGCTATATTTTAGAGAATTTAGCAAAAAATCAAAAGTGTTAAATATAAGATCGTCCATTAGGTAGTCATTAAGAAAATTTTCTTCATAATATAAAACATCAAATTTATTAATTAATTTAACTAAATTATTTTTTGAATCTGATTTTAATTTATAAAAAATTTTCATTAATTTAATAATTTTATTAGTTTTATCGGGATAATAAGATAATATGATTATAAATACTTTTACTAAAAAAAAAGATTTATTATTATCTATCAAACCTTTTGACTCTAGTTTGTTTATGTAGTTTAAAATTTTAATACATTTTTTTTCATCTTCAATAATTTTATTCAATAATTCTACACATTCATTTGGTAAAGTCATTAATTTGAAATATATTTTTTTTTCAGCCAAGTATAAAATTATTAAAAATTTATGAAAAGTTTTTTTTATTCTATAATTTTTTTATTTAATAATTTCTCAACCATTATAACTATGGAGAGTTGTAATATATGTTGTTTCCCATATTCTGATGAGAATTCAGAAGGGAGCTCTAGGGCTCAAAAGAGCCTTAGTTGCAGTCATTCACTGTGCAAGTCATGCTACCTGAGACTTGAAAAAACACATTGCCCATTTTGCCGTTCAATTTTTAACTATTCTACAGAAGAATTAAATGAACGAAAATTATTAAATTTGAGCTATCATAATTGGCAACCTCCATCACAAATTTCTAATTATATTCCTCCTAATACTCAGAGTAGGATTAGAGATAGAATCTTGACAATAAATATCAATCAACAAAATCAGGTGCAAAATCGGCAAGTACAAGAACCATTCAGTCGTGTGCGAAAAAATATGGTACGAAAAAGGCGAAAAGATTTAGAATTTGAAGAAGTTCTAGAACGTAGAAAAATTATACGTCAAAGATGCAAAAAGAAATGGACTAGGAAAAATGCAAGGCTTGAAAAAGAGCTTTCATGTTTTCTTGCTGGTTCTTGTGTCAGTTAAGTGAGTGATACAACTCCTCTTTAATATTACTATTTTTACAATAAACTCTACAAACAAATTCTTGATGATTATGATTTGTTAGAAGAGAAAAATTTTCTAATGTTATGCCAGGAATTATATTATTATTTTTAGGCTTATAGAAACTAATCTTAGACATAGGATTTGGATTTTTTCCACTCGTATAACCAACTTTGTAATTAACCAATTCATAATCACTATTATCAAAAGTCTCAAATACCTTTTCGTCGAATAATAATTTTTCTAGACTTATTTTCTCAAAAACTAAACTTGGTAACTTTCTCATTTCTAAATCATTTAATATTTTATTAGCAGCGCTATTTTCTGTGGAAAAGATAAAGCCATCAACTAATTTCATCATCATATCATGATTTAGTAAATAATCAGAGATTTTATGACTCTTCTCAAGTTCAATTAAAATTTGTACAATCAATATTTCTATTGCTTTTACAGTCTTATGATTATAAACTTTTCTATGAAGTTGATATCTTGTGAAGAATAAATGATATAGATTCTCTTTCTCTTGAATTGGATAACAAATTTCATCATTTATTACTCTTGGTTGTAATATTACTCTGCTAAAATCAACATCTAGTTTTAATCCTATGGCTCTGTTATCCCTATTTATGTAATCAAATTTATCTACGTCTACATTATTTCTAGGATTTGAAATAATTTCAAATATCCATCTGCCGACCTTAAATTCATTATCCCAATCATCATATTTGTTTATTTTTGGGTCAATTAAATTAGATATAACGTTGAATTCCGATTTTGATATTTCTAAATCATATTTTTGTATCATTTTTTCTAATATTATAATAGATCTACTTTCATGAATAACTAAATTTCCTAATTCTTTGTAATTTGGTAATTTTGAAAGAAAGATATCGTCAAATAAATGAGAATACATTAAATGACCCAGATCGTGACACAGACCCGCTATAGATACAACTTTTATTATTTTTTCTGTAATGTTTAAATCTGGTTGGTTATTTTTAATATTCGTAATCATTTTTTTAGCCAAATGATATGTTCCAATTGAATGTTCAAATCTGGAATGATTTGCAGTAGGAAAAACATAATATAGTACACCTCCTTGATGAATTCTTCTTAATCTTTGGAATTCTGGAGTATCAATTATGCTTTTGGAAATTCTGTCAATCTCAATGTAACCATGGATATTGTCAAAAATTAAAGTTTCTATAAAATCTACCATATGAATCATCTTAATGATTCATAATATAATAAATCAATTTTTCCCGTAAACGTAGTATTTTTGCTTTGCAAACATTCACGAAGTGAATGAATAAATATTCTAATACTTCATCTTCATTTTTTTGCTTCGCAAATAGTTA
>MDTB01240889.1_pt1 | contig 23745 bp, 33 predicted proteins | sample 811161 | NCBI WGS metagenome assembly MDTB01 (sample SAMN05326650, study PRJNA326480) | marine metagenome | isolation source: seawater | place: Mediterranean Sea | collected 2009
ATTTTGCCTTAATAATCTTTTCACAAAAGAATTGACTGACTCCGATCTCAACAAAATTACTTAACACAGCTTCTGTGTTATGCGATTCATCAATTACCAGAACATTTCTTGGTTTAATTTTGCCTGAGAATGTTGATTCTGTTATAAAATAAGGAAAATTTGTAACAGATTCAGGCGAATCTAAAAAAGCAATCTTTTTATTTTTATAACGACAATCCATGGTGCATGCCTTGTAAAACTTTGATGTCTTCTTTTCACCTTTTAACAATTGTTGAGAAGTTCGACAGTCATTTTGTTTGTGGTACTTGCACTGGTAATTAGTTGCAGAATAAAGAGACTTCATTATTCCTGATTGTTTTCCAAAGTCATTTTCATACTGTTCCTGCAATACTTTTTGTGTTGTTAAAAAGTAAGCTCCGCCACCATATAAATCATCTATGTGATTTTTAAAATAATTATTTAAGTACCTAGCAATAGTCAGACCGATTGCAGACTTACCTACGCCTGTACCTGCTTCAATTATTACAAATTTTTTATCATCGTCAATTAAAGCTTTTAAAGCAAAATCGATTGCTTCTTGTTGCTCTTTTCTAATTGTGTGGTATGGAAAGTATGGCTTATAATTATGTGTCATTTAAACTCCTAATGCATTATATTATAAGCCATACTTTTTATGTTTACACTAAACCTCTTCTAAAAGATTGCAATTGTTTGTAATTTCGTTAGCACCATTGAGACCCAGATAATCAATAAATTCTATTAAATTTATACCCATAGCTTCGATTTCTCTTATTGAAAGCTTTTCATAACCTTTGTGCCTTTTATTCTTGAGTCGCATATAAATACTTGTGACTGTTTTTTCTGAACTTGTATCAGTGATACCATAAACTAAGAAATACTCTATTAATCTAAAGTATATAATTCTATTGACGCCAAGCGTGTTGAATAATTTCACTTTGATTGTGTCATTTACCATGTCTTCTATAAAAGATTTTTTTGAGAACACTGATGATGTTTGACCTAGTAATGTTTTTCTGAACGTTAAAGCCATTATTACCTCCTGTTTTATTTTGAATACCAATCTGCTACTGATGATGCCCAGGATTTTGGTTTAAACTTAAAAGCAAAGCCTAAACCATTAACCCATCCTTTGACAGTGTCAATGTATTTTTTTGTTTTGCATTTACTGTCAATTCCAATGTCAACATGTACTTCTATTTTAGCATGAGGATATATTTTTTCTAATTTTCTAGCTATCTCTAGTGAGCAATCAACTTCTTCAAATATCTTATTTTGTAATTTTTTATATTTTTTAGCCGGCAAGGACGCTCTTTTGTAAAAATATTTTCCTATTTTTTGATCATTGGAATGTATGGCAACTACTGATGCAAACTTACAGATATCATTATATAACATAGAATCAGTACCCACATATATTACTCCGCCTTTTTCTACGTAGTTATTTAATTCATCAAAAAGCTCTTGGTCTGTGTATTGTTTTTCATTATCTTTCCATAAGAGCTTTTTATCATATTGCATAGTATCCTCATACAAGAATACATATTTGCGAAATTACATTCTATCTCAAGAAACAGTCTATATATCCTACTGGTGTGTATATGATTATAATTCTTTTTGAAATATTTTTCGAGCCTATTAATTGTTTCGCCCAAGAAGTATCAGTACCTTCCGGCAAATATATCGCATAGTGTGTGCTAGAATCATCAGATTCTTTTTTTACATAAAATTCACAATCTAAATTTTCTACAATTATACTTGAAATATAGTTAATATCTTTATCTAAAGAATTCATAATAATCTTCCTCTCTTATTGTTATTCTAACAAGCAAGTTCAAGATTTATTTAAATTTCTTAAAATAATTTCTAATATCGTTCCTGGTCAATTTTTCACTTAGTAATGCATTGACTTTTTTATCGTTCTTTCTTTTGACACTACGTAATACAGAAATTGCATCTTGTATCCTTGAAGCTTCTTTCCTGTATTTGCTATTTACTTTTTTCCTTGAATCAAAAGAATGCTTAATATATTGTAATTCGTCAATAACATCAGTAATATAAACACTGTATTCATTTGTGCCCATGTCATATCTTCTCTTTTTTACTTCATTAATGACTCTAATAAGTGTTTCTTCTAATCCCGCTCTTTTCCTATGCAAAGAATGTATTGCCCAAGGATCTATTCCAATTTCTGGAAACAAACTTTCAAACTCTTCTATTTCATCATCAGACATTTCATCTTTATCTTTGGAGAAAAGTATTCGTGTTCTAGTTCCTGATATTTCTTTTCCACCTTCTTTTTTCCTTGGCATGTCTGCAAGTTGTAAATTACCAAACTTAAATAGGTATTTTTGTTTCATGTAACTTTCTAAATCATCCTTACCTGTATATAGTGCAATCTCAACTTCCTTTGCATTATTTTCTGGCATTTTTAATATATCATACAAAACAGCAGGAGGTGCCTTATTTTCTACTAATTCCCAAGAAATATTTTGATTTTTTGAACTAGCGACTTCATTCGCTTGTGCAATAATTGCCCTAAGCTTATCAGGTCGATCAGGAAATTCTCTTGCCAGTTTTGCAGTATATGGTACAAGAAATTTGACAAATTGATTTTCAGGTACAAAGTCTAAGAAAGCTTCTTGCGGTAAATAAAATTCTAATATTGCACTTAAGGCAGCATCACCATACATTGGAAATTCACCTTTCCTTTCTCTATCATTTCCTGATATTATTACATAAGTGCCTAGTGGTTCATTCGGGTCACTAGGGTCTACATCTTCTCTTAAAATATCATTGACAGCAGATTCAATTAAAAAATAGTGACCTTTTGTCAATGGCTTCATTGCACCAATTACAGCTGTATACCTTCTTTTTTTCATCTTTTATTGTCCTTTCCTAATATTCATTCAATCTATATTTTTTAATCTCACTATACATGAGAACCCCACAATACTCCAACTTGATCACTTTCTGCATATGCCTTACTAAGCGCATAATCTCTAACATCTCCTGATTGTGATAGTGCTACTTGATCTGGGTCACCGTATTCAACATACTTGCTTGTAGGTATGTATAAATCAAATCCTTCTTCAAGCATAATATCATAAATTTTAGACACTAGATCAAAATTAGCTTCATATTGGTCGCTTAAATTACCGGTGATTGCAGAGGGGTTGTACAGAAATATGTGTATCTTATAGATATTAAGATCTTCTTCTTGAATTGGAGAATAAATATAGACGTCAAAATCTAGAATCTCATATAAAAAGTCTTGAAAACTATAAGAGCCTCGATTAGGCACAGCCCAGTCTTCAATGTCCGGATCAGATTTTAAAAATTCTTTTAATTTTTTTCGAACAAAACTTTCTAAAGTAGACGTAGAAACGCGTTTTATTTCATTCATAACATCACTTGAAATATTTTTCTCTCTCATTACTAAAGCGATTGTATCTACTTTAACGTCAGCACTTTTACCTCTCATTTCTCTTTTAAATGCTGCTACATCTTTTGCCATCGCACTTACTTTTGCAGCTGCAGGATGTATTCCGCTAATAGAATTGGCATGATTTTCTATGTGTTGAATCATAACATTCCCGGTTCCTGGCTGGTGCATATTGTCTATTTCTTTAATGAAGTCGGTTTTTTTAACACCACGATTACCCGCGTTGACTGTTATGTGACCATCACCGGACATGTCATGTTCTTCTGGCCAGAATATTTTGCCGTGTGCAAAGCCGACAGATATTTTTTCAAAATATTTCTTTGGCTTTCGACGATATTGCATGCCAGGCTGAATTGATTGGTACTTTGAATAATAACTAAGATTATCGTCAAAGATAACATAGTATAAAATAACAGGTATGCCGTGCTGTTGGGAGCCTACAACATAATTGTAAAATAAATTATTACCTCTACCCGATATAGCAGTGCACCAGTTAGTTCCTTGACCTAATTGACATGAAGCTTCTCTAGTGTGAGGCATATATACTTTCCAAGGACCATATGTACCAACTAATGTTGATTCTGCAGCTAGATCTTGTGCAACAACAAGCCCTTGTGTTTTTGCATAAGCCCTTCTTAAATCGCCAGGAGAATTATAGTCTTCAATGTTTGTTGACATATTGTATTCACTTAACCTTTTTGCAACTTTCAAAAAAGAAATAATTGCTTTACCGACATGATCAAAAGGCTCTATATCAGTCATTCCGTCGACGGAAGTATACCATTTTGCCAACCATGATAGTTCACGTTTGTTTAGTTTGTAAGGTTTATCAGACAATTTTCTTAAATTTTCAATGTGATTTTCATTCTTTAAACCAGATTTTTTTGCGATGTTATCTGCTAAGCCTTCTAAAATTAGTCTTAAGATAGACTCACGTATTAAAAATTTAATTCTTGATTTGCTAATTGATGACATTTTAAAACTCTTTTAATATTATCTATAACATATATCTAACGTCTAAAACAAGGTCGGCAGCAAAGTCCACTAATTCAGCGTTGTAGTATTTTTTTAAATATTTCACGTCTTGCGTAAAATCTTCTTCATCGAGTATCTTTTGAGCAAGGCTCTTACTTTGATAAGTATTGTCAGTTAGTGCAATTATATCCGCAACTATTCTTATCATTTTATAATCGTTTCTATAATCAACAGGAACTAAATCCAAAATCATGCCTGTTAATTGATTTCTTTTTTCAACTTCATTATAATTTGTTGACGTACTTATCAAGTCTAAAAAGCTATCTATAGAACCTTCTAAGCCAGATCTTGCTTCTTTTGATTTTATTTCTTTTATTATTTCCCTTAAGGCGTTTCTTGTTATTTTCATTTTTACTACCTAGTCAATATTTCATAGTACAGCTCGTCGTCGTATTCGGATTGAACTAGTAATACGCACGCATGACGACTATTAATCATGTTTTCTAAAATGTTTAAATTAAAACTTGCGGATCCTGCTATATCTTGATTTCCATAACCGCTGGATCCTTCGTCAAAACCATTCACTAGTCCTTCTTTTTCGGTGCTAATATAATCTTCTACGTAGGATGACCAATTGCCCAAATAAGAATCAAGCATTCTTGAACTGAAACCATACCCTAAATCAACATCGTATGAATCTTTTTCGTATGGATATCCATCATAGTCTGCACCCAATTGTGTGAATTTAAAACCTTCGTTTAAGAAATATTTACCTTTGAGTTTTCCGTAATTAACAGTATCACCTGATCCGCCGAATGATATATCTGCTTCAGGATACATTTCAAAACCAGGTGCAATTTGATCAAACAGGCCAAAAACTGAATTGAGGTCGTCATCTCTACACATCAGGTCTAAAAAAGCATCACCTAAGCCGGCTTCAAAATCTTTTAAAATTCCCGGATCACCCATGATTTCTCTTATTTGATTAAAGAAAGAACCGCCATCATCATCTGTTTCAATCAATTTACCATTAAGGATAAAAGGCATAATTCCGAATCCTTCTTCTGATATGTTTTCCCAATTTTTTACTGGGTGTGTATAGGCATCACCTGAACTAACTGTTCCTTCTTTAAGTAATTTGATTTCTTGTAATATTAGTTTTCTTAGTTTATATTTTGTTATTTTTTTTAATGACATTGTGGCCCTCCTTTATTACATTACATTATAACAGATGCTGCCGGCTCTAATTTTTTAAGTTTTTCTTCTAAAGAATACGCTTTTTGGGATATCTTATACTGTTGTTCTCCTCGCCAACGGCGGTCATGAGCGTATTGCTCACCTGTTGGGCGATGATAACTTCCACCTCCATACCCTTCAAAACTAGAAGGCTGATCATAGCCATCATACAGGCTTTTTAATCTTGCAAGTTCTGATTTAATTTCTGAATATTCTCTTTTAATAGTATTACGCACTATTGCATCAACAACAGAATCTCCTAATCCTGATGCTATGAAAGAAAGTGCTTTATTTGCATCAGAAAATAAGCATTTTTTGATCATTTTAATTTTATTATAATCTTCTTTCGATATCATATTATGGCTTCGTGCTACCATAAAAGGAGATAATATGCCTCTTTCGCTTTTATCGCTAAACAATGTTTCCATTTTTGGTTTAAATACTTTAAAGTCAGGCTCTTCAAATTTTGGGTGATTAAGCACTTTTTCTCTGTATTGATCAAGTAACATTAATAAATCTGCATCAGGATTTTCTAAATCGCCTAGACCAAAAAAAGAAAGTATTTTTTTCGCTAATACCTGCGGTAATCTTAGACTGTCTCTGCGCTGTTGTTCAATCCTGCTTGTCCTTCTACCTGCAATGTCAACATCGATACCCAAGTCATCAGCCATCCTTTGAAAATCTGACTCTATTAATTTTTTTAATTGTTTTCTTGTTACTTTCATTTTTTTCTCATTGATCTTCTAATTCTACATAATAATCATTTGCATTAAGATATATCTCAACACCGGGCTCGTCGCGCGATGTCCTACTGTAGTAATAATTACTCGCTTCACGATTAGCAGCGTTAGATACCTTCCGATTGTAATCCCCGCGATAATTAAGCTCTAGGCCTTCGTTGTTGTAAACATTTAAAATGATTTCCATTAAATGACCATTGATTTCTTCCTTTTCACCTTCACCTTCCCAATTATACCTTCCTGCTGATCCGTAAACTTCCTGAGCGAGATAATCGAAATAAACAGAAATAAAACCTCGCACTGTATCATCACCAGCTTGCTGAGAGTAATCAAAAGCGTCTAGGTCTGCCATGATCATGCTTACGTTTATGTAAGATCTCCAATAAGATTCGTCTGCTAATGCAGATTCGATAATGTTTTTATGATTTTCTGCAATTTTTTCAATGGCGCCAGGGATAAGTTTTTCTAATTTTTCACCTAAAAATATTAAGACTTCGTCATCAAGCTCTTCTGGAGGAACAGAATCACCTATTAGTTTTGCTGTATCAAGGATCGCGTCAGCACTTTTACCCCTTATTTCTCTTTTAAATTCATTTAGACTTCCTGCCACTGAAATTATTTTAGGTATTGCTGGATGTACACCTTTGAGTTTACTTCCGTGAGTATTAATATCATTTATCATCTTTAAGCCATTGGCTCCGGCTGTACCTAAAAATTTTGCCTTAGTTAGCCCTCCATTCTCAGCGTTAACTGTTATACCACCGTAGCCAGATACATTGTGCTCATCTGGCCAGTATATTTTATTTTGAGCAAAACCAAGAGACATTTTTCGATATTTTGCTTCAGGAGGCCTATTTGACTGATCCTTAGTGGGATCATATATCACGTAGTAAAGTATTATTGCACCCTCACTTTTTGCAACATAATTGTAGAACAAATTATTGCCTCTACCAGTAATTGTAGTACACCAAACAGTATCAGCGCCTAATTCACATGAGGCTTCTCTAGTGTGAGGCATATAAACAGTCCAAGGCCCGTATTCTCCAATTACAGTAGTTTCTCTTTGCAGGTCTGATGACACAACTCTACCTTCTGTTCTTGCAATGGCCATTCTCAATTCATTGGGTGATTTGTAATCGTCGAATTTAGATGATAAATTATAACCACTCAAAACGCCTGGCCTTTTCGTTAGCATAAGAAAAGCGCGCATGGTTTTACCGATGTCTTCGGCAGGTTCTTCATCTTTCATTCCTGTTGGTGAAAGATAGTATCGTGCCAACCATAAAAGTTCTGGCTTGTTTAGCCTATAAGGTTTTCCAGACAATATTCTAATATTTTCAATATGAACAGTATTTTCTAGGCCAGTTTCTGCCGCTATCTTATCTTCTAAACCTTCCATCAAAATTCTAAGTAATGAATCTTTTATTAATGCTCTAACTCTATGTTTTTCAATGTTCATTTTAAGACCCCAGTTTTGCACCTGGCAAATAAGATCTAGATCTTAAGCCACTTTTCATTTGTACGCCATCCAATAAATCAAAAGGACTTTTAAATAAGTCTATTAAATATGCTTCATTTTTTGGTAAAAACATCCTACAAACGTCTAACGCGATTCCGTGTATTACTTCATCTGAAACATAGTCGACTGCATCTTTTGTCTTGTTTGTCTTTATTAGGCCGGCATTTAGATGCGCCAAGCCGGCGCGTGCGTCTTCTGGTAAAATAATTCCACTATCCTGAATAAAATTTAAAAACACTGCATGTGACGACAATGCATCAGGATCAAAGTGGTTATAAGGGTATGCAAGATTAAATACGTCTAAAACATACAAGTATGATTCATTATACTTCGGCCCAAAATCAGAACAGCTTTCTCCGCCACCTCCTGGTGAAGGTTCATCATCAGGAGGAAAACCATCACCTGACGATATACCAGGGACATCAAGTTTAGGTGGCGTAATTGTAAATTTTTCGCTGGACCTTTTAAACTCTTTCAATAAAGATTCTTTAATTAATTTTCTTATTTTTGCTCTTGTTAGTTTCATTATTACGACTCAAGTTTTTTCATTGCCTTGATTAAGCTTTTAAGCTCACTGACAGTAGGTAATGACTCAGTTGCAGAATCGCCGTCCTCGTTTAATTCATTGATATTAGAAAGCGAAGTACCTAATTTTTCAACAAATTCTGATACATTGTAAAGCGTTTCGCGCATTCTTCCTGTTTGATCATCAGCTATTTCTCTTATTTTTAAGCCTGCTGACATTATCTTTTTTCCTTCTTTGGAAAATTTTTGACCAGATCTACTACCGGCAAATTCCTTCATTTCTGTTTGACGCTTATATTCTTCAAGGATCATCATCCTGAGTTTCTTTTTATTTAGGTACATTTGTTCTCCTTGTAGATAAGTACAACAATAATTATTACAAACCTAGTACTTTTTTACCATTAATTGTTGCAATCTTAACAAGATCGTCAATGTCATAAATTTTACATGCTTCTAGTAGTAAACGTAATTCAAACATCATATCGCCATCTGCAAAAGGTTTATACACATCATGAATGTTATCTGATCCGATTGCAACTATTAAATCGTGTTTCAATAATTCATCAACAGGTGTAATTGAATTATGAATCGGTGCTAGATCTTCTCTTCTTGGGTGATCAATCCAAGCGCCCGGGCATGCAATAAAACTTAAACCTGCATCCTGACAAATTTTATAGACTTCTTTGCGATAATCAATAGGATGGCAGGCAAGAGAAATAGAATGAACAGCAGTTACCCGACCTTCTAAGCCATGTTCAATTGTTTTTCTTGCTAGCCATTCCGTCTCTTTTTCTTTTTGTGTGTTTAACTGATCAACATGAACATGAACACGCTTTTTATAGCGTTTTGCTGCATTCATGACCCAATCAATGTGCTCATCTTCTCTCCCTTTGTCGGCTCCTGGCAAAGATCCGATAATATTAACACCAGCTGCAGCATTTCTCATGACAACTTGCACATTAGGATCTAAAACGCCTTTAAGTGTTTGCATTGCAGTCAAAAGAGTTATTTCAGATTTTCTTTCTTCTGATATTTCCCGGGCAGCAATATATGCCTTACTACTAGTGATGTTATCAACATCAACAAAGGTGCAAATGGCCGACACTCCTTTTTTTATTTGATCAGTAACAGCATCTCCAATTCTTACTTTATATGTCCAATAATCTGATTTTCCTTTTATTCTGTCAACTAATTTCCATTTTTCTTCTAATAATTCATATTGTTCTTCTTTTGAAAAATAATTTGCTGTATTTGCTCTATCCAAATGAGCATGTGCATTAACAAAGCCGCCGGCTTCGATTATTTTATTTTTTAAAACATCTAGCATGTTTCTCCTTTTTTGTTCAATTTTAAATAATTATACTCTAAAAGGAGGAGTTTTTTATGCCAAAAATTAAAAATATGGGCCATGCTACAGCAAGGTTTAATGAAGGAATAATAATATCGGGTAGTGCAGGTACAGACACGGCAGCGTTAGTTGTAACAGGAAGTACAGTTATTTCAGGTTCTGAATCCAGGCCTGCATTAGACTTGTATGGAAACCTTAGTGGAGAATATGTTGCTATTATCGACAACGATGAAAATTCAAGTGGTCATGTTCTTAAGCTTTTAACTGATGGTAATGGTTCTGGTTCTAGAGTTTTAGAAATGATTGATGGAGATGGTGATACTATTTTTCGTGCAAGAGCCGATGGTCGTTTTGGATTTGGTCCGGACGGTGTCAGCAGTATGGGCGCAGGAACATTTGTTGTAGGGATTGATAATTCTTCCCATACAGCAGACATAGCAATATCACAAAGACTACAACATCTTGGTGATTCAAATACGTATTTAGATTTTCCTTCAAATGACAACATAACGTTTGCGGCTGGCGGAAGTGAAGAGCTGAAAATAGCAAGTGATGCAGTACTGGTTAAAGAATACATTAAGCACGACGGTGATGATAACACCTATATAAGATTTCAAGAAGACCAGCTACACATAAGGGCTGGTGGCGACAGCATGATTAAGATGAAAGAAGATGCATCTAATCAAATATTAATACTCTCCGGAGGAGGCGGAACCAGCCCTGACCCGGATTCATTTACAGATACTAACTTTTTTGTCTCTGGTTCAATAGATTCAGCAGGAAGTTCTGTCGCAGGTACTTCTGTCTTCGGAGGTGATGTTGTTGCATCTGGCAGCATAACAACTAAATTTGGATTGGCAGTTGAGGGTTATATTGCAATCAACCAAGAATCATCCACGCCTTCTCAACCTCCTGACGGTCAAGGTTATTTATATTCAAAAACAGACGGGAAGCTATATTGGAGATCTCACGATGTTTCAGAAACAGATCTCACTGCAAGTGGAGGTGGTGGTGGCTCCGGCGCAAAAGCCACGTACTTAGGTTTTGTAAGCATACAAACAACTGCACGTGTGGTTTCATATGATTATACCAACTTAAGTGGAACAGCTAATAACAATGTCAAAGGTTTTCTCATTGCGCCTTTCAATGGAACGTTGGATACAGTAATTGTTTCTACAAAAGGTACAAATTTAGATGCTGGCAATACAGGAAATGTAACAGTTTATGCATACAAAAATCAAGATAATTTTGCATCAAGTACAGATGTTACTGTTGCTCATGATGGTTTTTCACAAAAAGCATCAGGAACCCCTAACATATATTCTGGGATATTTGATTTTAGTCTTTCTGTATCACAAGGTGATTTAATACAACTAAAGGTAGGTAAATCTGCAGGTAGCAATCAAGATGCAATCATAACAGCTGTTTTTACTGAGAGTTAGTTTTTTCACACACGAAGACAGCAACACCGTTGTGCCAGTCTGAATTTTGAAAACGGTTAAAGCGAGGTTGACTGTCGCCTTGTTGTAAGTAATAACCTTCAGGATCTGTGTAGATTTCCCACTGCCTTATCACATTTACATTTAAGTCTTGCAATACTGCGCTTGTACCTCTTTTTGGTCCACCCCAATTCCAGTCATCTACAAGTAAAATAAAAATATCAGAAAGCTGATCAAACACTATTTTTACACCGTCATATTGAAAATGCTCTTTGTGAGGACCGTCAAAAAGATATATATCAATTTTTGGAAGTGTTGAATAATCAAATTTATAAAAATCAGACTCTGTTATTTTTACTTTACTTGGGTCAATTTTTGATTCCAGTAAAGTATATTTTACATTCTGTTCTAATTCTTCTTTTTTATTTCCAAACTGACTCCAGTTGTCAATTGTTTGGAAAAAACCAATCTTTTCATTACCATAAAGCGCAGAGCAAAAAGTAGAACCAGAATGTGCACCTATTTCTAAATAGTTTACATCTTCGATGCTCAATAAATTGTTTAAAAAGTGTCGCCACTTTTTTCCTGACATACCAAACATGGCAAGTATATTTTTTGCAACAGGCAGGTCTGCATTTAAATTTGATTCATCTTTTCTTGCTTTTTGCATGCATGTGACTACATGATCAATAGCTTTTTCTGTATTATCGAATAATCCCATCAATTCTCCATTATTAGGAGAAATAATACATTATTGTACTGAAAAATAAAATTTTATTCCCAAAAATCCCATCCTGACATATCATAATCAGAGTGCATGATGTGCCCTTCAATGTTCATATGTCGATATCCAAAAGCATGTCCTAATTCATGTTCCAGTAGGCGAGGTTCATTCGCATTTCCAACTGATAATTGAATCAACGCAGATGATATTTGACCTTTTGCATTTCCTATTCTTGTAGTTTCGCCAAGTACTGGCCATGGAAAGTTTGAATTTTTAATTATTATAAAACCGTATATGTGATCTTGTGAGCAAATTTTAAGCGATGGATCCATCTCAACAAATGCAACGTGATGATCATAACCAGACCAAAAATCAATTGCAGATTGTACCCTTATTTTTGCCAGCGCGCCATGAGTGCAATCAACTACAATCGGAGCTGTTTCCCAACTTGCTGCACGAAAATGCCTTATTTCTTTATAGTAAAAATAACCTAGCCCTGAAACACTTCCTAAAATTAAACCTATAACTAATGCTAGTAATAGTTTTAAAAAATTTTTCACTGTCCGCAACCATAAGTCGCGTATTCTATTCGTACAGTCTGCCCTGGCCTGGGTATATGATCATTATCAAATTGTATTTTATTATCATTACTATCGTATAACCAGCCTTGTGATGTTATTTGCCCGTTAACATAGACTTCAATAGTTTGCTCTATCGGGTCAGGCTTAGTTAGATAGAACTGAGATCTTACTGCTATGTCTGATGCTAAATTGGCCATGTTAGTAGCCCAATCTATATCGCAAATTGAATACCATTGCCCGCCAAAATAATTAACTATTTCATAATATCCTGCACCAAATTGCGCACCAATTGCAAAGTTACCAAAAGTATACGTGCAGCCATTTGCATAATCTCCAATTACCGCATATGCTTTAATTTTTTCAATCGGTTTGTAATGTGGGTATCTATTTTCATAATATGTATGAGGAAAAGGAGAGTTATCAGGTTCATCAGAAACATATATGATAACTAGTTCTGCATCTTGCCTCATAAATTCATTATTATCTCTAAAGTACTCTAAAGCATAATGTACTTCTGCTAGACCTTGCTCATGAGCAGACCCTCCAACACCTATTCCACCTACAATCGCTGCTGCTGCAGCTGATGGATTTTGCGTACTGTTATCAATATATGCATACCCTACCAACCTATGCCAGTCTGTTGTTATGAATCCCATTCTAAAATCAACATCGCCTGAGGCAGTTAATTGTGCAACAAAATTGCGCATATTATCTCTGAGCAGGTTTTGAAACCTTCTCATTGAACCGCTATTGTCAATAACCCAAAGAATATCATAAATTCTTTCTTCTTCTTGAACCCATTCCTCAATAATCCAGTGTTCAATATCTCCTGAGCCTACCTGACTAATTTCAATTTCATCGCGGCGAGGGTCATTACTTAATATTCTTACAATACTTTCGTCTGATCCAATGTCTGTCGGTGTATATTTTACTAATAAATCAACTTCTTGCCCTGGAATTAGTGTCCATGGAGGCTCAGGCAAGCTTCCATAATCAATATAGACATCATTTGGAAGCGTCGTCATTTGAATAACATCACTAATTCCTAAGTTTATATTACCTACGTTTTTAATTGTAATGCGATATTCATTATCGCAACCAATTGAAACATCTCCATAATCAACAAACTCAGGATCGACTTCAATTTTAGGGGCATCGCCATAGCCTTCCATAACAACAAATAATTCAGGTTCTTCTTCATCATTAGATAATACCTTGACAACGGCTCCATTGTGTTCGTACGTGATTGGCACGTAATCAACAGGAACATCTAATACTTCTCCTGGTTGTATAATAAGGTCATCAATTTCAAAGTCAGGAATGTCATATCTCGTACTCCCATCCATCAAGGTAGTATCGACATGTAATGGCGCATTACCTGTATTCACTATTGAAAACATTTCATGTCCGGTCTCATATCCGGACATGATGTGGCCAAAAAATAGCTCTTGAGGATGCACCAAAATTTCTGGTTTAGCATCGACTACTTTTACTAGTGTGTTATCACTACAACCTGTGATGACAAATAGGAAAAATGAAAACAATAAACGCATAAAAAATCCTCCCATATAATTTACATATGGAAGGCGCACTAAAAATTTTTTCTTAAAAGTTACTTTTTATGTTTTTTCATCAAATTTGACATGCTCTTTGAGTATTTTGTCAATACTGACAACTGTTTCATGAATGATCTCTGCACATTCCATTTCTCTCATAATTGCATTTTTATTTTGTTTGTAATCTTTTAATCTAGAAAAATAACCGATTAATTTTGTGCGAATATCAATTAGTTGATTTAAATCATTTTTTTCCACTTTGTTCTCCTGATTCTATTATTTTGTTAATGATGTCTATTGTCTCCGGCGGACCTTTTGTTTTGAATGCGTTTTCTTCTTTTAAGTTTTTTATAACATCGTAAAGCGCTTTATCATTTCCATTTTCTCCGCATCGATCGCCGACAAAGAAGTATTCTGAATAATTATTTATAAATTTTGGTTTATCCATAATAAAGGACTTATCCCAACCTTTAGGATATATATCAAAGCTAGTTTGACCTCCTAATTTAACTTCAACACCAGCGCGATCAAAGCGCTCTCGAAGCCTAGTAAGCAGTAAAGATCTGATTCTGAATTTTTTATCCATTTGAATAAATTTTTCTCTTTGTTTTTTCGCGTTTCTACCTATTGGGCACCAATTTATCATTGAACCTCTTGCTTGTATAAAATTACCCGTCAGTGGTATTTCTGGATATGATTCCACAAGTAACAATTGTTCTTTTATCAAGCATGACATTATTTTATTCCACGATATATCATCAATAACATCATGCATATCGTACTCCCAGATGGTTTTATTTAAACCTAAATAATATTTTGTACCATTGCAGGGCAAAAGATGAATAACTCTATAGTCAACTGGGCTTAAATCCCAAAGCAAATCACATTGCTGCTTAACATACTCCATATCTGAGCCTGTAATAATTCCTATCTCATAGCCATTTTTTTGCAATTTGGCAAGAGCTGATACAACATTCCACGCCATTTTTTTCCTATGGGGCGTAAGTGTACCATCCATATCAAATAAAACTAATTTCTTCATTAAAATATTATCCCATCTTTTTGGTCATGTTTTGCATATCTTGCATCTGTAACTAGAACTGATGATGACGCAACTTTTTCGCCGCCAACGTTCCAAAGCAATCCTATACCTAATTTTTTACAGACATCCATTTCAGGAGTGTTTGTGTCATACCTATCGCCACCATTTGCAAAATAGTCTAAGCCAACATCTCTCTTGAGGTTTCTAAGCGTATTACAAACAGTTGAGTCTTTGTCATCAACTGTATTGACAACATTAACAACACCCCTAATTGACCTAATGATTTCAGCACGATCATCCCATGCCATAAATTTGTAACCTTTTTTCTTGTGAAGCCAGTCATCACTATTTAATATAACAATAACATCTCCGTATTGTGCAGCAGCTAGTATCATTCTGATGTGGCCTTTATGTATAGGATCAAAACCACCAGATACAGCAATTGTTTTTCTTTTTGTCACATTATCCTCCTATTATCTACAATAATAATATTACTATGACAATAGGTATTTGTACATTTTTCTTTATGAGTATGATTAAAAAAGAACAGAAGAATGATGTTATGAGGTTATATTTGCCAAAGCAGTCCACTCGGGCTGCAAATAAGAACCTGATGGTATATTTGTCACTTCAACAACTGCAGAAATATTATTACCTACTAATTCAAATTTTAAAAACTTTCCATCGATTTTTATAGATGTGTTGCCTGCAATGCTAATTACTTTACTGGCACCACCTTGACTGTCAAAAAGCTTAACAGTCTCAGCAGAAGAATCTGAATTTGTAAATGTAATTGATTTAGCAACGTAATGTAAATTGACAGTTTGGTTGTCATTTTGAGCTGCTACAGCTAATGCATGCCCTGAAGCTTGAAATTCTCCAACATGATTAATACCAGGTTTTGGCCAATTACTGCTCATATCTTTCTCCAAAAAAATTATAATAAATCTATATTACTTATATGCCAGCGTTCTTTTTTGCCTTCGCAAAGAACATAAAACCAGTCATCCTCTTTAAAATAATTTGACAGAATAATGCCGTGTCGCGTGCTTTTCGGCATATTCATTTTATATCTAAATATATTTTTTACTAAATCGCCTGGTTTAATGTTCAATGTCTGGGTCATTTGTAAACAATCCGTGTGATAAAGATACTTCTAAAAACAACGTACGTAAAATCTCAGCGCATTCTTTCCCAAAATCATTTTCGACTTCTTGTAAGAGTATATTAGGTGATATAATACTGTCCCCTGAAAAATGTATATCTAAATACATGAAAAGATCGTTTAGTTTTTCGTCATCCCAGTCAAGTGATTCTAAAAGTGATGTGCTTATATTGATTTCTCTAAAGTTCATTGTTGTTTTTTCATAAATTCAGCAACTGCTGATTGAAACCTAGGGTCAATTGCAATTTTTTTAAGTGCTTTATAATCTAGTTTCATATCATAAAGAGAACTTACATGAGTTGCAATTTTTATTAAAGAATTGACAAAAACATTTCTTGCTGTTGAGTGATTCATTTTATAACCATTTTCTTTCATCTTTTTAGAGACTTCATGATAAGTAACTCCACCGAGTGATTTTGTTGTTCCATAACCGTTACTTGATTTGAAACCTTTGGGCATTGACATATTTTCTCCTTATTGTATTTCGTATATATCGTTGTCATCATCTAAGACTTGAGCAATTCCAAATCTTAATCGTAGTACTAATTCTTCTCTTTTACTTAGAGATTTAAAAGCAGAAACTATTTGCTTTCTAATTATTTTATTGTCAAGTATGTCGTCAATATGCTTGGCATTGTGATCAGGTATTATTTCAGCCAAAGTTCTACCATTTTCATCAGAAATTGGTGCATTAATTGAGGCAACATTTCTTGCTTTTATCGACTCAATTGCTTGCTTTACATGTGATATATCAATTGATAGCATGCTTGATATTTCCTCATAAGTTGGCTCTTCACCGAATTCTTCTTGGTATGATTTCATAACTTGCCAAATTTTCCTTGCATTACCTATTGTATGCGAAGGAATCTTTAATAATGTTGTATCAGCAGTCAAATGCCTCGTTGCAGCTTGTTTTATCCACCAGCATGCATACGTAGAAAACTTAAAGCCTTTGCGCCAGTCAAATTTTTCAATTGCTTTGATTAAACCTAAATTGGATTCTTGTATCAAATCTTCTATATTAGAACCATACTTTGCATATTTTTTTGCAACAGAAATAGCCAATCTTAGGTTTGATTCTATCATAATTCTTCTTGCTTCTTTGTCTCCTTTTTCAATTCTTTTTGCTAACTCAACTTCTTGTTTTTTAGTCAAAAGAGGTGTCTTCGATATTCTTTTAAAATAATTTTCTAACATGCCAGAATACAATGTTTAACTCCTAATAAATAACTTTGCATTTTTATTATAAACACTTTTTTTATATTTTACATGAGTTTTTTACTTTTTATTTTTCTTTCTTTCTTCAAGCTCCCTTGATACATAACAATAATATATTTCTAAATCTTTAGTGCTTTTTTTGCTTCTTTTATGTGAATATATTTCTGATCTTATTTTAAAAAATACATCTCGTAATTGCTCGTCGTCCATCTTGATTAATTCATCGCTAGAATATATTGTTACCATTTACTACCTCAATTTTAAAATATTATTCTTTTTCCTTGTTGAGTTAATTTTCTTTTGTTAAAATCATCTATTGCCACCATTTTAACACCAGGTAAGTTTTTTACCATTTTAGAAAGTGCTGTAATCGATTCGAGTATATCATCTGTTCTAGACAAGTATTTCACATTTATCTGCAGCTGCGCATCCCCATCGAAGAATCTAGCGACCTTATCTTTTTGTGCAACGACAGCAACAGACGGTAGTATTCTTATTCTTGTCATTAAATCAGGAACGTGTGTCTCTCTTTCTAGCTTAAGCGTCATAACGCAAGATGATAATTTTCTTTCTAATTTGTAGGCAGCTTCTATCAGATCCTCTAGTCTTTCTTGTTTGGTCAATTTTTTCATCGCAGCTCCTTTGATATTAATTCATTTAGATATAATTATTATCTTCAGCCTGTTGTTTCAAATCAACCATGCAGTAATCGACATTTAAAAGCATAGTTGAAGCAGAAACAGCATTTTCAACTGCACATCTTACTACTTTGTGTGGGTCAACAATTCCTATTTCAAACATGCTTCCTATTTCATTTGTCCTTGCATCGTAACCTGTGTCTTTTGTTGCATTAATAATTTTTGATAAAGCACTATCAGGTGAACTGTGTCCGTTTTTTATTATCTGCTTAAATGGTTCTAGGCATGCTCTGACCATTATTTGAACCCCAGCTTTGATATCAGGACTTTCAATTTCCTTTATTACACTTTCCAAGGCACTTGTACATCTTACTAGCGCTACACCGCCTCCAGGTAAGATTCCTTCTTGAATTGCAGCTTTTGTTGCGTTTAAAGCATCATCAACTCTATCGTATCGCTCAATAAGTTCAGACTCAGTTGCTGCACCGATTCTAAGGATTGCAATTCCACCCGACAGCTGCCTTAATCGATAGTTGAGCATTTCTTTTTCTGCTTTTTCAAGATCATACCTTTTACTTAATTTTTGCTTAACGGCATCAATTCTTTGATTAATCGATTCTTTGTTTTCGTCATTTTCGTTTGATATAATCATTGACATGCCTCTATGAACAATTGTTTTTTCACATTGACCAAAATCTGATTTTTTAAATGTTGATATATCAAATGAATCAGTTATAACAGTTCCGCCTACTATTGATTGCAAATCTAAAAGCATGTCATGCCTAGATGCACCGAAACCTGGTGATTTTATTGCACAAACTCGTAAAGATCCTTTTACTTTATTTAAGACTAGGCCTTGCATTGCGTCACCCTGAATATCATTGGCAATTACCAAGATTGGTTTTGACGATTCTAGCGCGATTTCCAATGGTTTCATTAAGTCTCTTATAGAATTAAATTCACGATCTGCTAGCAGTATTAAAGGTCGATCAAATTCACACAACATCTTATTTTTATCTGTTACAAAATAAGGTGATAGAAAACCACGTTCTAATCTAAAACCATCAACAACTGTCAGGCTTGATTTAAAACCTTTTGCTTCTTCAACAATAACAGAACCGTCTTCACCAGATGCTTCAATTGCATCAACAATAAGATCGGCGATTTCTTTTTCCCCGTTAGCTGATATCATTGCAACTTGAAGTAATTCTTCTTTGGTCGTCACTTCTTTCTTTTGAGACAGCAAGTGTTGTTTAATAGAGGAAAGAGATAGTTCTATTCCTTTCTTAAGAAGGTCTGGTTGATAACCTGCTGACTTCATTTTTGCACCTTCACTGTATATTTTTTGTGCTAATACAGTTGAAGTTGTTGTACCGTCACCAGCTTCTTCAGCAGTTCTGGCAGCAGCTTCTTTTAAAACTTTTACGCCTAAATTTTGAACAGAATCTGCAAGGTTAACTGATTGCGCAACTGTCACACCGTCTTTTGTTATCGTCGGATGTTGCCCTTTTCGTTCAATTAAAACTAATTTACCTTTTGGTCCCATTGTAGTTTTAACAGCATTTGCTAATATGTCAATACCTTTCTTAAGTTTAATTTGTAATTCTTCTCCGAATACAACTTCTCTCTTTATTTCCATGACTATCCTTTTAAAATTTTCTTACCTCTATTGCCGCTTCTTTTTGAAGACAGGGATTCGATAAGGTGATGATCTTCTGATAAAATTCTATTTTCATTTGTCAAGACGTTAAACGCCAAATAGATATCACCTTCTTTTTTGACAACTTCCTTTTCAGTTATTTTACCGAGTGATCTTAAAGTTTTTTGAATGTCATCACTTAAGTACATTTTTATAATCCTTCAAAAGTTTTTTCATATTTTTTCCATGTTTTATCTTTAAGCATTGAGTCAAAGCCTAAGTCTTCAAAAGTATTGTAAATTGTATCAAAATCGCCTGAGCCTGTTCTTCTTTCTAATTTAGACATGTCATTTGAAAAATCTACTAATCTTATTAAATTGACATTTTTTTCAAATATTTCTCGCTTTTCTTTATTTTCAAGCAATGCTTTCATTTCAAGAGGGTTTGTAACAATTTTTGTTGCGGTTTTGTCACCAATTCCGCGAATACCTGGGATATTATCAGTTGCATCGCCCCTAAGTGCTTTCCATGTCACATAATCATATTCAGGGGCTTCTATAAATTTTTTCCTTATAGGGTTATATAATTTTATATCGTATCTTTCAATATTCAGCAGTTGAATAAAATCAGAATCTGAACTTATTATTGTCACTTCATCACCTTCAGCAGCATGTTGACACGATAAAGTTGCAATTGTGTCGTCACATTCTAATTCAGGATGCCTAACTGTTTCAAAAGGGAATAATTCACCAACAATATTTATTATCGCTGCTTTCTGACGATGAAAGTCATCACCTGCAGATTTTCTATTTGCTTTATAATTGCCTTCACTAATCTGGCTTCTAAATTTAGGATTACCTTCTAGGACAAAATAAACTTTATCAGGTTTAAATTGTTCTACTAAAGGTCGAACACCTCTAAAAAAATTATATATTATTGCGTATTCTCCCTTAGTGAAACCTGATCGTGCCCTGTAGATTAAATTGTATGCATCAAGAAACAAAACTTTCATTATTTTTTACCTTACTTATGTCTTTTTGATTTAGTTTGCCTGTTAACCCATTGCCTAGGTCAACGGTTATTATATCATTATTAGCATCATTATGCACGTTTTTTTCAATTTTTTCATCAATATTTTTATTTACACTTTCTTTGACAACAGGAAAACGATTCGCGCATATTTTTTCTGCCTTTTCAAGCATTTTATCAATTGCCTTTGTTGCGTTCACAGTCATAAACTGCTTTAAATCTTTTTTCGAAACAAAAAGACGACCGGTTGTTTCAGTAATATCAACAACTGTATTATCCTGGTCAGGGAACATAACCATGTAAGTTTTTTCTTTACCTGTCAATGTAGTCCGCACAACTTCTTCAACAACTTGTATCGGTATTACATTTAGGCTTTTTTCACTCGTCATATACAAGACTTGTCCAACTTTATATTTCATATAGTAAACCCAATTAATGTTTTAAAATAAATTATTGTTTGCTATATTCTAACATGAAGTTGAACAAGTTTATAAAAATTTTTTTATTTTTAGTATCTAAAGCCTGGACCTTTCATAAAGCCACCGTGATTAACATAACCTCTTTTAGATCGTTTAGGTTTTCTTTTGCCATATACCCAACCACTATTTAAATTTAAATCATTGAGTACATTTTTTACTTCTTTGTCAATCACTGCTTTTAATTCCATTTCCTGGAGTCTTTGCTTTCTTCTTTTATTTTCGTTCATTAGTCTTTTTGCACGACGTAATTCTTGAACCAGCATTTTTTCGTCTACTTCAATTTCTTCGTCAAGGTCATCTTCTTCATCCATGTCCGAACCTTCATCAACTTCTTCTTCGTCCATGTGTGATCCTTCTTCGATGTCATCTTCTTTAGCTTCAACAAGAAGCCTTCCTGATTTAGAACGTATTCCTGCTAGCTCACATAATCTGTTTACATTGATTCTCATTGACTTCTCCTTTGCAATATGATTATCAAAACTTACATTAATATGTATTACGTAGGGCTAGTTCTTTCCTCAATATTTTTCCTAATGTTTTCTGTTATTTTTTTACCACCTTGTGCTGCTTCTCGCAAAGGTTTGAGACCTAAACATTCTCTGACTGTATCATAAAGATATTCAGGTAGACGGTTTTTAAGAATTGCCATATCAGCATATTGATGCAATTCCATTTCAATTATAGGCAGCTCATCACCATGAGGCCCTAATTCAAATTCACCTGTTTCTCTGCTTTCAAATATATACAAAAGCTTAGGCATTGCTTCGTCTTTAGGAACCATAATAAAGGGTATTTTCGATGAAAGACCTTCTTCGGCATCTTCATACATTATTTCTGGTATCCAGTTTTTATTTTCGCTGATGTTGCTCACTTTACTCTCCAAACTCAATTTGTTTGAAAAAGTATAAATTACAAAAAAAAATTGTAAATATACAATTTATCCTAATTCTGTAATAATGTAATCTCTAAAATCTTCTAATTCTTCCCTAATTTCAGCAGGTAGCCTTACATGTCTTTTTGCAGTGAGGTGATCTAATACATAATCACAAGCAAAAGAACCTAAAATCAAAAGTTCAGAAATCATTTTTTCTTTAATTTTTTCAGATAATTTCTTTTTATCTGACTTATACTTGCCTGTCGTTTCAGCTTTAGCTATTTCTTTTTTAACTTTGTTTTGACTAAATCTTCCTAAGTCGAATGTGTCTAGGACATCTCTATAATCATTAAAAGGTATCTTTTTTATAGAGTGCCTCCTTGCTTTTGTTATTTTTTCTTTAAAATTATCAATATCATCACCTAGCGCTTCAACATCAAAGCCACTGGTTGTTAAATTTCTCAGCATATTAGGCAAAACATAAATCAAATAAATGTTCTGTATTTTATCATTAAATGATTTTTTTGTCGTTAATTCTAACCTTCTTAAAGTTTCATCACTTGCGTAGCCTTCTCGATATATCATTTCATTAATTCTTTCAAGTATCGATGGATATACAATCACAATATCTAATTCATCAGCTGTAGAGCTGCCTGGTTGTGCGGTTTCAGGTGTATATCCTTTGTCGTAACCTAAAAGTGTTGTCATGACAGCTTCAAAGACGTCCAAGCCTTTTTGAATTAGTACACAATAGACAGTTGGCATGCCAAATAAATCAAGTGTTTTATTAATGTAAGTATTGATATCAGCAAGTACTTCTCTAGTAAAGGCTCTTTCAACTACAGCTCTTTCAACTTGCATTAATTTAGATAACATATCTAATTGGGCTGTTTCAGGTATGTTTGATAAAAATACTTCTTTGAATACAGGAGGTATATTGATATTGCATTGGCCTACGTCTATCGGAGAAAACCTGGCCGATCTATCCATTCGAACAACTTCATTAAGCGTTGATTGCTTAATAAATTTTATGTGGCTTTTTTTAATTTTCACATTAACCCCTCATTAAAAGCAATACTTTTCTTTTGAGTGCTTTAATGTCTTGTGATTCATTTACTTTTATAGGCGGAGTTGTGTCTTCTTCCCCTCCTGTATCAGATTCGCCTGGATCTTTTTGTTGAGCTTCTATTTCTTCACCGCCTTTTTTAATTACGTTTTTCTCACTGCCAGACTCTTCTTCGTCTTTGTCTCTTTTTGTAATATTAAAATATGTTTTAGGATCACTTGGATCTTGTGCTTCTTCTCCCTCAACGTTACCAAGTAAAATTTTTGACAGTTCTTTTAAAAATAATAAAAGTACTGCTCTTTCGTTTTCATCGAGCCTGTCATAATAATCTCTTAATTCAGTGCTGGTTTTTTTATCCTTAAGGGATCGACCTGAACGCAACGCATTGATTGCAGTCACAACTGAATCATATGATGCAGCAAAATCATCACTATAATCAGAGCCTGCTACCTCTTCATCAGCAGCTTCTTCACCTTCACCTTCACCTTC
>MDTB01077175.1_pt1 | contig 23743 bp, 17 predicted proteins | sample 811161 | NCBI WGS metagenome assembly MDTB01 (sample SAMN05326650, study PRJNA326480) | marine metagenome | isolation source: seawater | place: Mediterranean Sea | collected 2009
AATAAATACCAAAAAAAAATTTAAAAATCGTTTCAAATTTCATAATTTAAAATTTAGTGACCTACATAAGGTTATTAATAAAAAAAATAAAGCTGATTCAATAATCTTTGATCTTGGACTTTCATCATTACAAATTTCTAATTTAAAAAGAGGTTTCTCATTTAATTCAAAAGAAAAACTGGATATGAGAATGGGATTAAATTCAATCGGTGCACAAGAAGTTTTAAACAATCTAGATTTAGAAAAACTTAGCAATATATTAAGATTATTTGGAGAAGAAAAAGAGGCTTACAAAATTGCCTTTAATATAATTAAACAAAGAAATAAAAAAATAATCAATTCAGTTCCTGAACTAGTAAGTATAATCAAAAACAGTAAAAAAAGAAATTTTAAAAAAAAAATAAATATTTCAACACAAACTTTTCAGGCTATTAGAATTTTTGTAAACAAAGAAATGACCGAGCTAGTAGAGGGATTAATTGCAGCAACTAGTCTTTTAAAAAAAGGTGGAAAAATAATTATTATAACTTTCCATTCTTTGGAAGACAGAATTGTAAAGTTTTTTTTCACAAATTTTTCTAAAAATAGGTCTAGAGGATCAAGGTATTTTCCTGAAATCGAAGAAAAAAAAATTTTGTTCGAAAATTATAAAAATAAAATAATTAGACCAAATAATAATGAAATAGATAATAATCATGCTTCAAGATCAGCAAAACTAAGATTTGCAATTAGAAGTAAAGACAGTTTTTTTTATCCAACAGATTTAAAAAAAAAATTTTTTAATTATTTAGAATTAGAGAATACAAATGTTTAAAAAGTCTATTTTTATATCACTATCTATTTTTTTTATTTTAATGATTTTCACTTCAATTGTAAAAAATAAAACTAGAAATATTGAAAAAAATATACATATTTTAAGTCGTAATGTTTCTATTTTAGAAAAAGAATTAGAAAATGTAAAAATTGATTTTATATATCTCTCAAGTCCTGAAAAATTGAAAAAAAGCTTTTCAACATTTAATCACGTAGAATACACAAGTTACGATTTTTCAAGAATTTTTTTATCAACTAATGATTTTGAAAATCATGCAACAAAAGAAGCAAAACATTTAATAAGGAAAAAATAATATGGCTGATAAAAAAAATAATAAAAAAAGTTTTTATTTTGAGGATTACAATTATTCTTTAAAAATAAAAAATAGACTTAATATAAGTGAAGATAGAATCTATTTACTCTTTTTTGTTTTTTTTTGTTTAATTTCTATTTTTATAATAAAAATCTTCTTTACTTCGTTACAAGATACTAATTTTAAAAATAATCAAAATTATTTTAAGTCTCAAACAAAAATACTTAGAGCAGATATAAATGATAGAAATGGTATTGGTATTGCAAAAAATATCAGGGTTTATAATGCCGCCATCAAACCAAATCTAATTAAAAATAAGAAAAATTTTATTTTAAAACTTCAATTGATGTATCCTGATTTAGACATAGATAATATTAAAAAAAAACTAAAAAAGAATAAATATTTCTACCTTAAAAAAAATATCACCAAAGAAGAACAGTTGAAGCTATGGTATCTTGGCGAAAAAGGAATATTATTTGAAACTACTGAAACAAGAATATATCCACATAAAAATTTATTTAGTCATGTTGTTGGCCAAATAGATGACGATAATAATGGTATCTCTGGATTAGAAAAATCATTTGATAAAAAATTGAAATTAAATGATGAACCAATAGCTCTAACATTAGATATAAATCTTCAATATCTAATTAGAGAAGAGTTAATTAAATATCAGAAAATCTTTAAGACTATTGGCAGTGCTTCAATCTTAATGGATATAAATAATGGAGAAATACTTTCTATGACTTCTTTGCCTGATTTTGATTTGAATAAAAGAGAAAAAATAGATGATGTTAACTATATAAACAGAGCCACAAAAGGTGTGTATGAACTTGGATCAGTTTTCAAAACTTTTACGTTAGCAGGAGCTTTAAATGAAAATAAGGTTGATGTTGATACAGAATTCAAAAATCTACCAAAAAAAATTACTTGTGCAGGAAGACCTATAGGAGAATATGACGATAAAATTCCAGAAAATCTAACCGCAGAACAAATTTTAATAAGATCAGGTAATATTGGATCAGTTAGAATTGCTCAGGAAGTAGGTAAAGAAAAAATGAAAAATTTTCTTAATAAAATTGGTGTATTAAATAAAATTGAATTTGACATAGAAGAAGTAGGAGAGCCTATACCTTTTAAATGGGGAAAGTGTAAATTAGCAACAGCATCTTTTGGTCACGGAATTACAACAACGTTGTTACAACTAGCAAAAGGATACTCAGTTATATCTAATGGTGGTTTTGATGTAATACCTACATTAATAAAAAAAGGCAATGTAGAAAATAAAAGAAATCGAATTTTAAATGAAGATGTGTCAAAAAAAATAAACCCAATATTAAGAAAGATTGTTTCAACAAAAGAAGGGACCGCTAATTTTGCAAATATTATTGGTTATGAAGTTGGAGGTAAAACAGGCACAGCACAAAAAACACATAATGGAGTTTACACAAAAAATAAAATTAATACATTTGTCGGAGTTTTTCCTTCGTCAAAACCAAAATACATTTTGTTGGTTTTATTAGATGATCCAAAACGAAATAAAGACTATATTTATCATTATAAAGATGGAAGTGGGTGGAAACACAAAGGAACGCCTTATAATACAGCAGGATGGACCTCAGTTGAAATTGCGGGCAAAATTATAGAAAAAATTGGACCTATTTTAGCCATAAATAGAATTGATTTTTACGACAACCATGTTGTTAAAAAATCTTATTAAAAATTTAGAGCCAAAAGTTGCTTCAATCAAAATTAATAAAATTTGTTTTGATAGCAAGAAAGTAAACAAAGGAGATTTATTTGTTTCTATTAAAGGTGAAAAATTTGATGGTAACGATTTTATTACAGAGGCAATTTCAAGAGGAGCCAAAGTAGTAATTTATTCAGGAAAAACACAAGAAAATAAAAAAGTAATATTCTTAAAGTGTAATGATACCAGAAATATTTTAGCAAAGTTAAGTGCAAGTTATTATAAAAATAAACCAAAAAATATAATTGCTGTTACCGGGACAAACGGTAAAACTTCGGTATCTGATTTTTTTTATCAAATTTTTAAATTACAGGGAAAAAAATCAGGATTCATTGGAACTCTTGGTTTAAGAAAAAACAAATCACTACAGCGCAGAAACTTAACAACTTTAGATTCATTGACACTAAATAGAGATTTAGAAGAAATGAAGCTAAGTGGTATAAATAACGTAATTATCGAGGCGTCAAGCCATGGATTAAAACAAAATAGGCTAAATTTTGTAAAAATTAAATCTGGAATTTTTACAAATTTAAGCCAGGACCATTTGGACTATCACAAAAATATGAAAAACTATCTTCAATCTAAGTTATTATTATTCAAAAATTTATTAATAAAAAAAGGGACAGTAATTACAGATACAGATATTAAACAATTTTCTGTTATAAAAAAAATTCAAAAAAATAAAAAATTTAAAATTTTAACTATCGGATCAAAAAGCGTCACATTCAAAATTCTGAGTCATAAAATTTTCAATAATTTCCAGATTCTTGAAATTAAATACAATAATAAAATATACAAATTAAAAATAAACCTTTACGGATCCATACAGATAAAAAATCTGCTAATGTCAATTTTAGCGTCCAAAGTTTGTGGTCTAAAAATTAATAAAATTTTTAACAAAATTAGTAAAATCACAAGTGTTGAAGGAAGATTGCAACTTATAAGAACATTGCCCAATAAATCAAAAATATTTTTAGATTACGCACATACTCCAGCAGCATTAGAAAATGCAATAATATCTTTAAGAGAACACTTTCAGAAAAAAGTTACAGTTGTTTTTGGATGTGGCGGTGAAAGAGATAAAACTAAAAGAGCGTTGATGGGTAAAGTTGCTAAAAAATATTGTGATAAAATTTATATTACAGATGATAACCCAAGAACCGAAAATCCAAAAAGAATAAGAAGAGATATAATGAAAGGATTAAATAACTTCAAAGCTAAGGAGATTGGTAATAGAAGAAAAGCAATTACCCATGCTTTAAAAAACTCTGATCCCTATGAAATAATTTTAATTGCAGGTAAAGGACATGAAATATTTCAAGATATAGGTAAAAGAAAATTTTTTTTTAGTGATAAGAATATAATAAAAAACTTTCATGATAAAAAAATTTTTTCAGGTAAAAAAAAGAATAATTTTAAATATAACGGAATTATTTTGAAAAAAACTCTTAAAACAAAAAAAAATTATTTTTTTGATGGCGTATCTATTAACTCTAAAACAATTAAAAAGAATAATTTATTTATTGCTATTAAAGGGAAAAAAAAAGATGGTCATAATTTTTTAAATCAGGCATTAAAAAATGGAGCTAAATATTGTGTGGTATCTAAAACAAACAAAAAAAACTCTAAATTTATTTATGTTAAAAATACTTTAAAATTTTTAAATCAATTAGCCAAACAAAAACGTAATAAATCTTTCACAAGATTTATAGCTGTTACCGGAAGTTCAGGAAAAACTACTGTTAAAACTATGCTTGGAAATCTTTTAAATGAGTATTCAAAAACTTATTTTTCACCAAGGTCATTCAATAATCATTATGGAGTTCCTTTAAGTATTTCTAATATAAATCCTGAAGATAATTTCGGAGTTTTTGAAGTTGGAATGAATAAGTTTAATGAAATTAACAAACTTTCTGGATTGGTTAAACCTCATATTGGAATAATCACTAATGTCTCAGAAGCTCATTTAGAAAATTTTAGAAGTATAAAAGATATAGCAAAAGCAAAAAGTGAAATTATTTATAATATACAAAAAAACGGAACTTTAATTTTAAATAGAGATGATAAATTCTTTGGATACTTTAGCAAAATAGCTAAAAACAACAGCATTAAGGTTAGATCATTTGGCTATTCAAAAAAATCTGATGTTAGATTTGTCAATTTAATAAAAAAACAAAGTTTTTTCTTTTTAAAAGTATTAATAAATAAAAAAAATTTTCTTATGATGGTAAATAATAATAATAAAAATTATATAATGAATATTTTATCATGCCTATCAGTAATAAGTGAACTAAATCTTCCTTTAAACAAAATAAAAAATTTCTTTAAAAATAAAGCCCTTTTAAAAGGCAGGGGAAAAATAAATAAAATAAACAAATTCAATAAAAAATTTTTCTTAATAGACGAGAGTTATAATGCAAATCCATTATCTGTAAAATCGGCTATTCAGAACTTTTCTAATATTAAAAAAAAGGGAAAACGAAAATACTTTCTTTTTGGGGATATGTTGGAACTAGGCAAGAATTCACATATTTATCATAAAAAAATCTCAAAATTTATAAATAATAGTGATATTGATAAAACCTATGTTTATGGAAATAATGCATTTGAAACATTTAGGTTTTTAAAAAAAAACAAGAGGGGAGAGATCATAAAAGATTTGAAATTGTTCAAAAATAAAATATCAAATGTTTTAAGAAACGGAGATTATTTAATGATAAAAGGTTCAAATGCTACAAGATTGCATGAGATATCAAAAAAATTTATAGGAGGAAGTAATTAAATGCTTTACAGTTTATTAACTTCTTTAGTTGATTCCTTTACCTTTCTAAATGTATTTAAGTATATTACTTTTAGGATTGGTTTGTCCGTTGTAACATCATTAACAATAATTTTTTTGATAGGTACTCCATTAATAAAATATTTTGCAAAAAAGCAAATTACCGGACCAATTAGACAGGATGGTCCTATCGATCATATAATAAAAAAAAGCGGAACGCCCACAATGGGTGGACTAATGATTTTGATAGGCATTATAGTAAGCACTGTTTTATGGGCAGATTTAAAAAATGTTTATATATGGATAGTTCTTTTTATTTGTACAAGTCTTGGGCTATTAGGTTTCCTTGATGATTATTTAAAAATTAAATTTAAAAATTCTGCAGGAATTAATGCAAAATTAAAATTTTTGGGACAATTCTTAATTTCTTTAATTGCCATTTTACTTCTTGTTTATTTTACTGATCATGAAACTATATTGAATTTATATTTTCCTTTTTTTAAAAATATTATATTAAATATGGGATTATTTTTTATTCCATTTGGAATTTTTGTTATAATTGGTTCTTCTAATGCGGTAAATTTAACAGACGGATTAGATGGTTTAGCGACAGTTCCAGTAATGCTTGTTGCTTTATCCTTTTCTTTAATTTGCTATTTAGTTGGAAATACAATTTTTGCAAACTATCTTCAAATCCAATATGTCCCCGATGTTGGAGAATTATCAATATTTTGTGGTTCAATCGTAGGATCATGTTTGGGTTTTCTTTGGTACAATGCACCTCCAGCTAAAATATTTATGGGTGATACTGGCTCGTTATCTTTAGGAGGGTCAATTGCCGCTGTAGCTATAATTGTTAAACACGAAATTGTGCTTGCAATTATTGGCGGTTTATTTGTTTTAGAAACTGTTTCAGTAATCATTCAAGTAATCTCATTTAAATTAACTGGTAAAAGAGTATTTATGATGGCTCCAATACATCACCATTTCGAGAAAAAAGGTTGGGCTGAGTCAACCGTAGTTATTAGATTTTGGATTATAGCTATTATTTTGGCTTTAGTAGGTTTAGCCACTCTAAAATTAAGATAATTCATGAACCCATTAATTTTGAATTTTTCATCAATGAATTTTTGTATTTATGGACTAGGCTTAACAGGTAAGTCCGTAGTGAAATTTTTAAAAAGAAAAAAATTAAATAATTTTACGGTTTGGGATGATAAAAAAAATTCAAAAAATGAAAAAAAAGATTTTTCAGAGAAACTAGATTTTTCTGATTATATTATTGTTAGTCCTGGAGTAAGTTTAAAAAAAGCTAAATTTAAAAAAAAACTTATTCAAAATAAACATAAAATTATAACAGATCTTGATCTTTTTTATCTATTTAATCCAGAAATAAAATCAATTGTAATTACAGGGACTAACGGAAAATCTACAACATGCAAAATTCTCGAATACGTTTTAAAAAAAAATGGAATAAATATTAAGTTAGGCGGAAATATTGGTAAGCCAATTTTAGATTTAGATTTGAATGGAAAGCCAATTGTAATTATTGAAGCCTCATCTTTCCAACTCGCACACTCAAAATACGTTAAACCTACTTATGCAGCAATTCTTAACATTGCCAAGGATCATTTAGATTGGCATGGTTCCATAAAAGAATACACAAATTCTAAATTAAAAATTTTTTCAAACCAAAACGCCAATAATTTTGCGTTTCTTAACAACAAAAAATTAATAAAAAAATTTAAAAAAAATAAATATAAGAGTAAATTAAAAATCGTAAATATTAAAAAATTTAAAAATTTTCAAAAGAAAATAAAAAATTTTTATTTAAGATCGGAAGCAAATACTGAGAATATGTCCTATATTTTTGAATTCTCAAAAATATTCAAAATAAAAGAGAAGTCCATTGTTGAATCGCTTGTTAATTTTAAAGGATTAAATCATAGACATGAAATTTTTTACAAAAAAAATAACATAACCTTTATCAATGATTCCAAAGCTACTACTTTTGAGGCTAGTAAATTTGCATTAAAAAGTAATCAAAATATTTTTTGGATAGTCGGAGGTCTCCCAAAATTAGGGGATGAATTCAAAATAAACGAAATAAAAAAAAATATTACCAAAGCATACATTATTGGAAATTATACAAAATACTTCAAAAAATATTTAAATGGTAAAATAAATTTTGAATTAAGCGGTAGTCTTAATAGTGCTATAATTTCAATATTTAAAGACATCAAAAATATAAATGAAAAAAAAATAACAATCCTATTAAGCCCTGCTAGTGCATCATATGATCAGTTTAGGAATTTTGAAGAGAGAGGTAATAAATATAAAAAATTAATAATCAAATATGCAAAAAGAAATTTTTAGAACAAAAAATTACTGGAGAAATATTGATAAGCATATATTTTTAAGCTTTTTGCTCTTATTTGTGTTAGGAATTTTTTTTCATTTTCTTCAACCTCTTTTTTGGCTGATGAAAGACTTGATAAAGATTATTATTTTTTTTTCCAAAAGCATCTTTTATATGCCCTGGTTTCTTTTTTATTAATGATTTTTGTATCAACAATTAATTCCGATTTGATAAATAAAATTCTAATTCCAGTTTTTTTCTTCTTTTTATTATTACTAATACTCGTACCTTTTATTGGAGTTGAAGTTAAAGGTGCTAAAAGATGGCTTAACCTCTATATTTTTCGTATTCAACCAATTGAGTTTGTTAAACCATTTTTAATTCTAGTTATTGCTCAAATTATTACATCCGATCGTATTAAAAATTTGAAATCATCTCATCTAATATCATTTATTTTATTGTCAATTGTTACCTTCTTACTTTTGATCCAACCAGATCTTGGACAAACTGTTTTAATTATCTCTACTTGGATTTCTTTGATATTTGTTTCGGGTTTAAACATCTTTTTCCTATTTATGATATTGGCTTTTGCAATTCTTGCATTTTTTGTTTTACTTTATATCGCACCAGAAAAATTTAGTTATATTATCACAAGACTTACTTCTTTTATGGATCCAACAAAGTCAGAATATTCTCAGTCGCAGAAAGCTATAGAGGCAATAAAACAAGGTGGTCTTAAAGGACAGGGTATGGGCGAGGGCATATTAAAAGAAAGTGTTCCTGAAGCACACACAGATTATATTATTGCTGTAGTAAGTGAGGAATTTGGCTCAATAGTATCAATATTAATTATAATAATTTTTTTATTTATTGCATTTAGAATAATTAAAAAAGCAGTGAATTTTTCAAGTAATTTTTACAAGCTTTCTTTGAGCGGCTTAACGTCATTATTAATTTTTCAAACATTTATACATGTTGGCGTAAATGCAAACTTATTACCAACAACAGGCATGACACTCCCTTTCCTTAGTTATGGCGGATCCTCATTATTGTCGAGTGGAATAGTAGCGGGAATAATTTTAAATTATACTTCTTTAGCAGAAAAAAATTAATGACAAATAACAATAAAATTATTATTGCAACCGGTGGCACAGGTGGTCATATATTTCCATCATTAAGTCTAGCCAACTTTTTAAAAGACGAATATAATTTAAAAATAACGACCGATAAAAGAGGGCTGAACTATATTAAAAATTCCAAAAATTTTAATATTAAAATTATTAATTCAAGTACAATTTTTAACAAAAATATTTTTAAGACTTTTGTTGGTATAATTAAAGTTATTTTTTCAATATTTTTTTCAATGTTTCTTTTAATGAAATTTAGACCTAAAACAGTAATTGGGATGGGGGGATACTCTTCATTTCCTGTTTGTTTAGCAGCCTATTTTTTAAGAATTCCATTTATAATTTATGAGAATAATTTAGTTATTGGACGGGCAAATAAATTTCTTTTACCATTAGCAAATAAAATTTTAGTTTCAACTAATAAAACTTCTGGAATTAAAACAAAGTTTAATCATAAAGTCTTTCAAATTGGCTATTTAATTAGAAGTCATATTTTAAATTTAAAAATAAATAAAAATCAAGTAACAGATAAAAAGCAACTATCTATTTTGATAACCGGCGGCAGTCAATCAGCAAAAATTTTTGGAGAAATTTTACCTAATATTATTGTACAGTGTTCCAAAAATGATATTAAATTTAAAATTTATCAGCAATGTTTGGACGATCAATTAAATTTTATTAAAAATTTGTACAAAAAATCGAATATACAATTTGAATTATTTTCTTTTACAGATGATATGTCTAAGTATTATCTTGATGCAGATTTAGCAATAACACGATCTGGCGCGTCATCTCTATCTGAATTAATAAATTTAAGAATACCTTCTATCGCAATACCTTTGCCCTCATCTGCTGATAATCATCAACTAGAAAATGCAAATTATTTTCATAAAAAAGGTTACTGTATTTTGTTAGAGGAAAGGTTTGTAAAAGATAAATTGTTTGAAATTTTGGAGAATTTAAACAAAGATAGACAAAAAATACTTCTAATGAAAGATAAAATGACGGATCATTCTGATAAAGATGTATTTTCAAAAATAAAAAAATTAATAATTCAAATATAAATGAGTAAAATAAATATTGATTTAAAAGAAAGAGTGCACTTCATTGGGATTGGAGGAATTGGCATGAGCGGTCTCGCGCAGGTTATGAAAACTATGGGTTTTAAGGTACAGGGTAGTGATTTATCAAACAGTAAAAATGTAGAAAGATGCAGAAATAAAGGAATTAAAATATTTACTACTCATAATAAGAACAATATTAAAGATTCAAAAATAGTTGTTAGATCTTCTGCAATTCAAAATAATAATCCAGAAATCAAAGCGGCAAAAGCAAAAAAAATCAATATTCTTAAGAGAGCAGAAATGTTAGCTCATGTAGTTTCTTTAAAAACAAATATTGTTATTACAGGTTCGCATGGAAAGACCACTACAACTTCTTTAATATCTAAAATATTTTCTGCTGCAAAATTGGATCCAACAATAATTAACGGAGGTATAATAAATTCGTTCAACACTAATGCCAGACTAGGAAAAGGTGAGTGGGCTATTTTAGAGGCAGATGAGTCAGACGGAAGTTTTTTAAACTTTCCAATAAATTATTCGGTAGTTACAAATCTTGATAAAGAACATATTGATTTTTATAAAAGTTTTGAGAAATTGAAAAATTCATTTGTTAAATTTATTAATAAAACACCATTAATAGGGAAGTCATTTTTATGTATTGATAATTCAGAAATTAAAAAAATTATACCAAAAATAAATAATAAAAACTTTCTTACTTACGGTTTTTCACAAAAAGCAAATTTCAGAGTTATCAACGCTATTTATAAAAAAAATTTTTGTATCTTTGATTTAAAAATATCAGCACCAGGTTTAAGAAAAAAGACTATTAAAAAAATTAAATTAAACCTCATAGGAGAACATAATATTCTTAATTCTACTGCTGCAATTGCACTATCTTTGTATGTTGGAATAAATATTAACGTTATAAAAAATTCTTTAAAAAAATTTAGTGGAATACAAAGAAGATTGACTAAAGTTTTTTCAATAAAAGGAAGAGAATTTTTCGATGATTATGCTCACCATCCAACAGAAATAAAATCTGTATTAAGAAGTTTAAGAATTACCTCAGAAAAGAGAAAAATAGTATCTGTTTTTCAGCCCCACAGATATTCTAGATTAAAATTTCTTAAAAAAGATTTTGCTTCTGCATTTAAAGACTCAGATTTAGTTGTTTTGTGTCCGGTATACCCAGCGGGTGAGAAGATTGACAGAAGTTATATAGAATCAGATTTTGCAAAATTAATATCAAAAAATTCAAATGTGCAGGTAGTTACCGTAAGCGATGAATTTGCCTTAAAAAAATTTTTTATAAAAAATTTGATTACAGATGAAATTATTATATGTATGGGAGCAGGCTCTATTTCAAAATGGATAAGAGAAATGAATTTGTAGGTTATTATGATTTCTAAAAATAAAAAGCTATCCTCTTACAATTGGTTCAATTTAGGTGGCCCAGCTAAATTATTCTTCAAACCAAGCTCATTAGAAGATCTTAAAAAATTTCTTAAGGAAAATTCTGAAAAAGAAAAAAAAATATTTATTTTAGGTGCGGGATCAAACACTCTTTTCAGAGACACAGGTTATAATGGGATTATAATTAAGCTTGGAAGTGAATTTTCATACACAAAATTATTAGGTGAAAATAAGATAGAAGCTGGTGCAGCCACTTTAGATAGAAAAGTATCACAGTTTGCATTAGAAAATTCAATATCTGGTTTTGAATTTTTATCTTGTATTCCAGGTAGTATTGGTGGAGCAATAGAAATGAATAGTGGTTGTTACGGATATGATATTTCTCAGGTTTTTACTTCACTTAAAGCTATTAATTTTAAAGGTGAATTAAAATCATTTAACAAAGATCAGATAGAATTCTTTTATAGGGGAAATAGTTTTAAAGAGAAATTAATTTTTTTAAGCGCAACTTTTCAAGGAAAAACTGGTATTAAAAATCTGATCCAAAAGAAACAAGATGATTTGATTAAACAAAAAAAAAATAGCCAGCCAACCAAAGTTAAAACTTGCGGAAGTACATTTAAAAATCCAAAAAACAAAAAAGCCTGGGAGTTAATAGAATCTTCCAATTGTTCCGGTCTAAGCATAGGTGGAGCAAGTATTTCATCTAAACATAGTAATTTTTTTATTAATAATGGCAAAGCAACATCAGCAGATATTGAAATTTTAATTGAAAAAGTTAAAAAACAAGTTTTTTTAAAAACAGGTGTAGAATTAGAGCTAGAATTAAAAATCATTGGAGACCAGTAAATTTGTTTAAAAAAAAAATTCTTGTTATTTTAGGGGGAGCCTCAAAAGAAAGAGAGGTGAGCCTATCATCTGGAAAATCATGTATCTCTGCTTTAAATAAAATAGGATACAAAGTGTTAAGATTTGATCCAAAATTTTCCTCAATATTTAAAATTAAAAATTACAAAGCTGATGTTATATTTAATGCGCTTCATGGAAAAGAAGGTGAAGATGGAAAAATACAAAGTTTTTTTGAGTATTTTAGAATTCCATATACCCATTCGGGGGTTTTATCATCTATGATTGCTATGAATAAATATTTCTCAAAATTAATTTTTATTAAAAATAATATAAAAACGCCTCCATTTTTTTTCTTAAACAGGAAAGATTATCTTAAAGTTAATTTAAAAAATAAAATTAAGAAAAATAAACTAAAGTTTCCTCTTGTAATAAAACCTAACGATGAAGGATCAAGCATAGGCGTAAAAATATGCAAGGATATTAATTCATTAAAAAAAGAATTTATAAAATTAAAAAAATCTTATGATAATTTAATATTTGAAACTTATATTGGTGGTAAGGAAATCCAAGTTGCTGTAGTTGGCGGGAAATCAATTGGAGCAATTGAACTTAGACCTAGACGAAAATTTTATGATTATGCGGCAAAATATAAGAAATCTGCAAAAACTCTTCACATAATGCCTGCTGATATTCCCAAAAAAAAATACAACGAAGTACTAAAAATTTCTGAAAAGGCAAATAAGGCTTTAAAATGCAAAGGTATAGTTAGGTGTGATTTTAGATTTAATAACAATAAATTTTTCCTTTTAGAGGTAAATACACAGCCCGGTATGACAAGCTTATCTCTTGTGCCAGAAATTGCGAATTATTGTAAAATATCTTTTGTGAAATTAGTTAAATGGATGGTTACGGACGCCAGCATAAATAGATGAAAGGTAAAAATAATTATTTTTTTTGGATTTTTTTGTTTGTTTTTCTTACTACTTTCTATGTCGATACAAATAAAAGTTCAAAAAATAACTTTTTACCACTTAAAAAAATAAGTATTACCGGTAACATCAATTCCAATAAAAAAGATATGCAGTCTGATTTAAATAAATTTATCGGTCAAAATATTATTTTGATTAGTCGGGCTCAGCTAGAAGACATTATTAAAGATTATAAATTTGTTAAAGAGTTAAAAATTAAAAAAATTTATCCCGATAAGATTTCTATTGAAGTTAATGAATTTAAGCCTTTAGCTATTTATATAAATGGTAACTCAAAATTTATACTTACCGATGGTAAGGAAAAATTGAGAAATTATAGTGATAAAAAATTTGATAGTTTACCTTTAGTTTTTGGGAAAGGTGCTGATATAAATTTTTTAAATATGTATACATCTTTGAAAAAAGTTGATTTTCAAATAGACTTAATAAAACAATTTAATTATTTTCAAATAAATAGATGGGATATTATTTTAAAAAATGATAAAATTTTAAAATTACCCAAAAAAAATTATGAAAAATCCTTAAAAAAGTTTTTAGTTATTAATAAAAAAGATAATTATAAAAATTTTAAATTTTTTGATTTTAGAATAAAAGAACAACTTATATTAAGATAGAAAGAAATGTCCCAAGAAGGTTTGATAGCTGAAATAGTTGATGATAAAATTCGTTATATTATTTATCAAAATTATGAGAAGGCTAAATATAAGATTCTTAAGAAAAAAATTTCAGAAAATTCAGGAATAAAAAAAGGAAAAATTTTAGATTTTAATTCTACAGTAAAAAAAATAAATGAGGATATAAAAAATCTAGAAAAAGAATCTGAGCAAATTTTTAGAAATATTTCAATTGTAATTAACGAACCTGAGATTTCTTGTACAAATCTTTCGGGTTTCAAAAAGCTCAATGGCTCCAAGGTAGAAAAAAGGGATTTAGATTATATTTTAAATGAGGCCAAAACTTCTATTTTGAAAAATCAAGAAAAGAATTCAATATTGCATATTTTGAATTCGAATTTTATTTTGGATAAAGCTAAAAAAAATAAAATTCCACTAAATCTTTTTGGTGATCAACTGAGTTTACACATGACATTCATATCTGTGCCAACTAATAATTTAAAAAATATTAGTGCACTTTTTAATAATAGTGATTTAAAGATTGACAGAGTTATAAGTAAACCACTTGCATGTGGCATGGACTTATTAAATAAAAATAAAGGCGCCAAAAATTTTATTTTAATAAATTTTGATAAAGAAGTTAGCAGTATTTCACTTTACGAAGATTCGTCAATAGTTTTTTTGAAAAATTTTCCTTTTGGAACAAATTCTATTTACAGAGATCTGATACAACTTTGTTCTTTGGGTGATGAAGAAACGAGACTTATTATAAAAAAATTAGATTTAACAGAAAATATATCAAATCAAAATAAGTATATTGAAAAATCTCTCTTTATTGAAACTGAATTCAAGAAATTAAGCGTTAGTCATGTTAAAAGTATAGTCCAAGCTAGAGTCGATGAAATGTTAGATTATATTTTTAATAAAAATAAAAATTTAGATTATTTGAAGGATAAAATTATTCGTGTTCACTTATTTTTTGAAGATAAGGATATCCTGGACAGTTTGGGTAAATTATTTAACGAATCTATTAAAATAGATAAAAACAAAACTCAAATTGAGCTACTTCCATTAGATGATTTCTCAGCTTTATCTGGTGCAGCAGATCTTATTTTAAAGGGGTGGGATAAAGAGGCAATTCCATTGAGTCATAGAAAAAAGTCAATAATTTCAAGTTTTTTTGAACGTTTTTTTTATTAAACATCTTGTCTGTAGTTTTCTGTAATATTAGTTGTTTTCAACTAATTTTTTAGTTTTTGTATAACTTCTTTCATGTGGGGAAATAACCAAAAAACGCTAAAACAATCTGTAGAATTTACTGGTATAGGACTGCACTCTGGAGAGAAAGCTAAAATGATCCTAGAGCCAGCTAATGTGAATACAGGTATAATTTTTAAGAGAACTGATTTAAGTAAGAATAACGAGATAGTAGCTAATTTTAAAAATGTTTCATCTGCAAAACTTTGCACAAAAATTGAAAATGAATTTGGAGTTACAGTTTCTACCATTGAACATTTAATGGCTGCTTTTTATATTTGTGGAATTGACAATTTAATTGTCAATATAGACGGTCCCGAGGTACCTATAATGGATGGTTCAGCAAAAGATTTTGTTGAAAAAATAAATATTACTGGTTCTAAAACTTTAGGAGCAAAAAGAAAGTTTATTAAAATTAATAAAAAAGTTGAGCTTAAATTAAGTGATAAATCAATAAGTATAGAACCAAGCAATGATAGTTTTAAAGTAATTTTTACCTTAAGTTATGACAATCCTTTAATTAAAACTCAAACTAGCAGTGTAAATTTTAAGGATAAGAATTTAGAGGGAATTGTCTCTGCAAGAACATTCTGCTTACATGAGGATATAGAAAAAATTAAATCTTTGGGACTTGGAAAAGGTGGTAGTTTAGAAAATGCAGTTGTAGTAAAAGGTAGTGAAGTTTTAAACGATGGTGGACTTAGATCTAAAAAAGAATTCGTAAATCACAAGATATTAGATTTGGCCGGTGATTTTATGCTGTCTGGTATGAGAGTTATTGGTTCCGTTAAATGTGCTCACGGAGGCCATTCCCTGACAAATGATTTTTTAAGAAAACTTTTATCTGATAAGAATAATTTTACTATAATCGAAAATTTCGATTCAGTCACAAATCTACAAAAAACCACTTCAGATCAAAAAAGAATTGCTGTAAACGCCTAATATCTAGCATAATTTTACGCGAACTACTTTTTTTGTTATTAATAGTTTTATGCGTATATTTTTTATAATACTTTTTTCATTTTTTTTGTTTATTTCATGTAGCAAAAAAAATCGAACTGACCAAACTCTTACTTTACCTTCGACCGAAGAGAATGCGATCATAGTATATCAAGAGGCATTAAAATCATTAAAAGAAGGACAGTATTATATTGCTATGAAAAAATTTGATGAGTCTGAAAGTTTATTGCCTCAAACTAATTGGGCAGCAAAATCATCTCTAATGTCAAGTTATTGTATGTACTCACTAAATTTTTATGATGAAGCTATTTTAAATTTAAAAAGATTTAAAAAAGTTTACCCTGCAGATTCTAATATAGATTATGCTGAATACTTGATTGCTATTATGTATTACGAACAGATACTTGACGAGCAAAAAGATATTGAACCACTTATTCTTTCAAAAAAAACAATGGAGGATTTTCTTAAAAAATATCCGAACACTGACTATGCATTAGACCTAAAATTTAAACTTGATCTTATTATTAATCAAATGGCTGCAAAAGAAATATCTATAGCTAGGTATTATATTAAGAATGAAAAATGGATACCAGCGATAAATAGATTAAAAATAATAGTCGAAGAATATGATAGAACAATTTTTGTAGAGGAAGCTTTATTTAGATTAGTAGAGATATATTATAGAGTTGGTTTGGAAAATGAAGCAAAAGCTGCCGCAGCAATGCTTGGTTATAATTATAATTCAAGTGAATGGTATGAAAAATCCTACAAAATTTTAAATAGAGATTATGAGGCCAAAAAAATAACAAAAGATAAAAAAAATAATTTGATTACAAGAACACTTCAAAAAATAATAAAATTAAATGATTAATCAAGAAAAAATTAAAAAAATTTATAAAGAAAAAGTAGAAAAATTAATTAAGTTTAATAAGGCATATTTCGAGAAAGATAATCCTATTATTTCAGACAGTGAGTTTGACAAATTAAAAAAAGAGTTATTAAATCTTACAAAACAACACCCGTTTTTAAAAAAAATTAAAAACATCGATTCTATAATTGGTTCAAAGCCCTCAAATAAATTTAAAAAAGTAAAACATTCAAAACCTATGCTTTCACTTGGAAATGCGTTCAATAAAGATGATATTTTAGATTTTAAAAAAAAAATAAATAATTTTTTAAATAGTTCAGCAGAAATAGATTTATCTTCCGAACCAAAAATTGACGGAATTTCTGCATCACTAAGATATGAGAACGGTAAACTTATATACGGATTGTCCAGAGGCGATGGTTTTTTTGGAGAAAACATAACTGAAAATTTATCGACAATAGACGACATACCAAAAGAAATAACAAACTCACCAAAAATTATTGAAATTAGAGGAGAAGTTTATATAGGAAAAAAAAACTTTGAAAAATTAAAAGATAAATTTGCCAATCCTAGAAATGCCGCGGGTGGCTCCTTAAGACAAAAAGATTCAAAAGAAACTGCTAAAATACCTCTAAAATTTTTTGCCTATGGTGTTGGAGAAACCAGTCAGCAAATTTTTGAAAATCAAACAGATATTCTTAGGCAATTAAAAAAATGGAATTTTTCAGTTAATGAGTTTTGCAAAACTGTTAAATCAATTGATGAGATAGAAAAAAATCATTCTGAATTAGAAAATCTTCGTTCGAGTATGGATTATGATGTTGACGGAGTAGTTTACAAGGTAAATAATTTAAAGTTTCAAAATAGACTTGGATCTACGTCAAATTCTCCAAGGTGGGCTATCGCATATAAATTTTCTTCGGTTAAGGCTACTTCAAGAGTTAAAGATATAGTGATACAAGTTGGCAGAACTGGAGCAATCACCCCAGTTGCAAAAATTGATCCTGTTACTGTTGGCGGTGTCGTTGTATCTAACGCAACTTTACACAACGAAGACGAAATTAATAGAAAAGATATAAGAATAGGTGACATTGTTACTGTCCAGAGAGCAGGAGACGTGATACCCCAAGTTCTTTCAGTTGATAAATCTAAAAGAGCTAAAAATAGTAAAAAATTTATTTTTCCTAATAAATGTCTTTGTGGTTTTCCTACAAAAAAAGAAATTAGTTTAAGCACAAAAAAAACTGATGCGGTTAGAAGATGTAAGAGAGGTTATGATTGCAACTTTACTGCAAAAGAAAAACTAAAACATTTAGTCTCAAAAGATGCATTTGATATAGAAGGATTAGGAAAAAAAGTTATAGATAAATTTTGGGAGATTAAATTAATAAGGACCCCAGCTGATATTTTCTCTTTAAATTATAATAAAATTGAAAAATTAGAGGGTTGGGGGCAACTTTCTATAAATAATTTGAAAAATGCTATTAATGGATCAAAAAAAATAGTTTTAGAGAGATTCATTTATTCTATAGGTATTAGACATATCGGCCAAGAAAATGCGAAAATTTTAGGAGCATTTTTTAAGAATAGTAGGAAATTTTCAGAATTATTTAATTCTAATAAAAGACAAAATATATTAAATAATCTTTATGACCTTGATGGAATAGGGAGTACCCAGGTAAAATCCATAGAAGATTTTTTTTCAAATCAAAAAAATTCAAGTATTATCGAGAAATTAATGTTAGTTCTTAACGTCGAAGATTTTAAAAAAATAAATAAAAAAGGTAAACTTAGTAACAAGAATATAATGTTCACAGGTGGTTTCGATAAAATGAGTAGGTCTGAAGCAAAAGCATTGGCAGAAGAGAACGGTGCTAAAATTCTTGGCTCTGTAACTAAAAAATTGGATTTTCTTATAATTGGAAACTCAAAGCCAACAAAAAAAAAGATTGAAAAAGCAAAAGAATTAAAGATAAATTTGATGACGGAAGATAAATGGTATGACTTTTTAAATAGGTGAGCAAGCTTTTTCTAAATAAGCTTTTTCTTCTAAGTTCATAAATCTGTACAAATTTTTTTTCACTTTAGAATGGTAATTATTGATCCACTTTATTTCTTTTTTATCTAAGATATTTTTATCTATTAAATCTTTTTCAATTGGAGCTACAGTCAATTCTTCAAATTTATTTTTTTTGATATATACAAGATTTTCTATCCTTATTCCAAAAGCCCCCTCTTTATAGTATCCAGGTTCATTAGATAAAATCATACCTTTTTTCAAATTTACTTTATTATTTTTTGATAGTGATTGGGGGCCTTCATGAACATTTGAAAAATATCCAACTCCATGACCAGTTCCGTGTGGGTAATCTAGTTTTATTTTTTTTAAAAATTTTCTCGCATTATAATCTACTTGTGAACCAGTTGAATTTTTTTTAATTTTAAAATTTGAAACTGCAATGTGTCCTTTTAAAACTCGCGTATAAATATCTTTAACAAAATTAGACTTGTTGTCTAAAGAGATAGTTCTGGTTACATCAGTAGTTCCAAAAGAATATTGTCCTCCTGAGTCAACTAAATATATCTGACCTTTTCTCAAAACTCTGTTTGTTTTTTTAGTAGCTCTATAATGTATAATCGCACTGTTTGGTCCTGAACCAGAGATTGTATCAAAACTAGGGAACTTGTATGTGGGATGTTTTTTTCTGAAACTTTCTAATTTATTTTGCGCTGATATTTCAGTAATTTTTCTCGACTTATAATTCTTCTTTAACCAAAATAGAAATTTAGTTAAAGCCACACCATCTGTTAAATGGCTCTTTTTCATGTTTTGTATTTCAATATTATTTTTAATTGATTTAAAAAAATGAATTGGATCTATTTTCTCTATTATTTCGTTTTTGTTTTCTAGAAAATTTTTATAAAAATAAGAGCATGATAAAGTATCTATCCAAATTTTTTTTCTAGAAAAACTATTTAATACATTTTTAATTTTTTTTTCATCAATTATACTTGCCTTGATATTCTTTAACTTTAGTAACTTTTTTGGGTCAGCAAAAAGAATTGCCCCTCCTTTTTGACTGACTAATAATCTTGAGTTTGGAATTGGTGAAAATGAGTTATCAAAACCTCTTATATTTAGTACCCAGGCAACATTTTCAGGAGCTGTTACTAACAATAAATCTACTTTATTTTTAAAAAGTATACTTTTAATTTTGTTAATCTTTTTCAAACTAGTTTCTCCAGAATTTTTATGTGATATCGAAAAGAAAGGTTTTATTAAATCATTTGGTTTATGATCCCAAAGCAGGTCTACTAAATTTTGGCTGATGGATTTAAGTTCACTATTTTTAAACCTAAACAACAGATTTAATTGTTTTTGAGTGTGCAATTTTGGGTCAAAACCAATTATAGTTTTTTTGCTAAATTTTATAACATCTTTAGGTAACTTTTTAGGTATTGTAATGACTTTAAATTTTTTACCAGATTGTCTGTGAGCTTGAATAGTGTACCTTCCATCAACAAAAAGAAAATTTTTATTTTTTAAAATAATAGCAAATCCAGCAGAGCCTGAAAAATTTGATATAAATTTCAATCTATCTTTGGAGGGAACAACATATTCATTAAAATATTCATCATTTTTAGGAATTATGTATCCATCAATATTATACTTATCAAAAAGTTTTTTTAATTTTGTCATTATTTAAGTAGTTTTTTTTTAAGTCTTGCCCATCCAGGACTTCTGTATTCTTCATTCCCCTGCGTAAGACTATCTTGATTAAAATCAAAATCATCAGCAATTTCCTTTATTGGTTCTTCATTTTTTTTTACGCCATTCTCAGGAAGTTCATTTACAAATCTAGAAGGTAAACTATCCATCCATTCACCATGCCACGATCTTTGCATTGCAAAAGAAATATAAACCTTTTTTTTTGCCCTAGTAATTCCTACATAAGCCAATCTTCTCTCTTCTTCTAAAGCTAGATCTCCTTTTTCTTCAAGAGATTTTTGGTGAGGAAATAATCCCTCTTCCCATCCAGGTAAAAATACAGTGCTAAATTCTAAACCCTTTGCAGCATGAATTGTCATTATATTAACTTTTTCATCTTCCCATTCTCGATCAATTGAAGTTGCTAAAGCGACGTGTTCAAGAAATCCTTGTAAATTATCGTAGTCATGCATAGCTCTTAAAAGTTCTTTTAAATTTTCTATTTTATTTTCATTTTCTAAATCTTTTTTATTTTTAAGCATTTCAGAATAACCAGAGTCATCTAGGACAATTTTTAATAAATCATAATGTTTCTTTTTTTTTAGATCATCTCTCCATTTATCAATTAAATTTAAAAAATTATTTAAAACTACTCTCACTTTTGGTTTAAATTTATTAAGTTCAAGTAATTTACGTGATGCATCCTCAAGACAAACTTTATTAATAGAGCAAAAGTCATGTAATTGTTTTATAGTCGACTCGCCTATACCTCTGCGCGGTGTGTTTATGACTCTTTCAAAAGCTAAATCATCAAATTTTTGATTTATAATTCTTAAATAACAAATAGCATCTTTTACTTCTGCTCTTTCGTAGAATTTAATTCCACCTATAATTCTATAATTTACTCCAATATTTAAAAATCTCTCTTCAAACTCACGAGTTTGATAAATGGCTCTTACAAGTATGGCTACATCATTTAAAGATACCTTTTTTTTTATTTTTTCTTCTATTACATCCCCAACACCTTGCGCTTCTTCTTTCCCGTTTTTATAGCAATTTAAGTTAACTAATTCACCTTTATCACCTTCTGACCAAAGCTTTTTACCTAGACGATCTTTATTATGTGAAATCAAAAAAGATGCAGTATCCAAAATATTTTTTGTAGATCTATAATTTTGTTCTAATCTAAAAATTTTACATTTAGGATAGACTTTATCAAAACCTAAAAAATTCTTAATTTCCGCTCCTCTCCAACTATAAATTGATTGATCATCATCACCCACACAGCATATATTCTGTGAATCATTTACAATTAACTCTAACCATTTATTCTGAATAAAATTTGTATCCTGATATTCGTCTACAAGAATATATTTAAAATTATTAGAGTAAATTTTTCTAATATCAGGATTTTTCTCAAATAATTTGACACAATAAAGAATTAAATCTCCAAAATCGCAAGAATTCAAATCTCTGATTTTATTTTGATAAATTTTATAAACTTTTAATATTTGATTCTCAAATATATATTTTTTAGATAACTTAACTTCTTCAGGCAAAAGTCCTTTATTTTTCCATCGATCTATTAAGGCAAGTATAAATTGTGGTGAAATCTTCTTTGCATCAATATTTTCAGCTTTTGATATATTTCTAATTAATTTTTTTTGATCATCAGTATCTAAAATTGTAAAATTACTTTTCAAGCCTATTGCTTCTGCATGACGTCTTAAAAATTTAACGCTAATCGCATGAAAAGTCCCTAACCACCCTAAAGCATTTACTTTATTGGACAGGATTTTTGTTACCCTGTCTCTCATTTCTTTTGCAGCTTTATTTGTAAAAGTCACACAAAGTATTTGATTAGGCCAAGCTTTTTTTTCATCAACCAAATATGCCAACCTTGATGTCAGAACTTTAGTTTTGCCTGATCCCGCCCCAGCGACAACAAGTGTTGGGCCCTCTGTATTAAGTACAGCAGCTTTTTGTTGTTCATTTAATTTATTAAGAAAATTTTCTTTTTCTTTCATTATAAAGCACTTTATTTTTTACATTATACTGCTTATAAAACAACGCAATGAAAACTTCAGCGCATAAAGTTATCAAATTTTGGTTGAATAAAATAAAATTAAACAACCTTAAAGATAATTTAAACAAAAAAAGTATATTGACTGGCGCTATATTAATTCTATTTTTAACAATTTTCACATATTTTATAAGACCGAACTATTTTGATTATAATTTAGGAAAAAAAAACTTTCAGAATAAAATTAATAATGTCTTTAAATTAAATATTAAAATAGATGGTGATATAACATACCAAATATTTCCTTCCCCAAGAGTTGTAATTAACGATGCGGTAATAAATTTTGGAAAATCTACCAAAGCAAATACAGAGATAAAGAGGATGAATATCTTAGTTTCTCCCTTTAGTTTAAAAAATTTAGAAAGCTTAAATTTAAGAAAAATATTAATCACAAACCAAAAAATAAGAATTCACTCTAATGAAATAAAAAATTACTTTAATTATTTTACTCAAAAAAAAAAGAAATCATTTAATATCATAAAATCAGATATCTTTTTTTTAGATGAGCAAAAAAACAAAGTATTATTTACAGATGTGAATTTGAAAGAAAAAATTTCTGATAATAAATATGTAATTATCAGTAATATTAATTTTTCTGAAAATAAAATAAATTTAAAATTTTTAAATAATTTTAATTTAGAAAAAAAACTTGAGATAACTGTACCAAGTTTAAACCAGTCAATAAATGTAAAATTTGATAAAACTAGCAGTCTTGATAATTTATCTGGTGAATTAAAATTAAATATTTTCGAAACAATTTTATTATTAAATTTTAAAGGAAAAGATAATTTTTTA
>MDTB01116942.1_pt1 | contig 23736 bp, 17 predicted proteins | sample 811161 | NCBI WGS metagenome assembly MDTB01 (sample SAMN05326650, study PRJNA326480) | marine metagenome | isolation source: seawater | place: Mediterranean Sea | collected 2009
CTTTGTAAGACCATATATTTTATTATTAAACATTAAAATCTTAATATCTAAATTTCTTCTTAATATATGTATGAAATGATTTCCACCAATACTCATTGCATCACCATCTCCTGTAATCATCCAAACAGATAGATTAGGATTTGCTAATTTTGCACCTGTTGCAACTGCTGGCGCTCTACCATGAATAGTATGAAATCCAAAAGTATTCATGTAATAAGGAAATCTACTTGAACAACCTATTCCTGATACTATTAAAAAATCTTCTTTTTTTATTCCTAAACCAGCAAATACTTTCTGAACCTGAGCTAGAATAACATAATCACCACAACCGGGACACCATTTAACATCTTGATCTGATACGAAATCTTTCTTGGTTAATGCTATTTGCTCATTTTTATCTGACATGCTTATTATACCTCAATAATTTTATTATAAATTTCTTCAACTGTGAAAGGCTTACCTTGAACTTTATTTAAACCAATAGAATTAACTAAATATTTTGATCTTAAAATTAAGTTCAACTGACCTAAATTCAATTCAGGAACAATTACCTTTTTATATTTCAACAAAACATTCCCTAAATTCTTAGGTAATGGATTAATATATCTTAATTGAACATGTGAAACTGATTTTCCTTCATTTCTTAATTTTTCAACCGCAGTTCTAATTGCACCAAAAGTACTTCCCCAGCCTAAAACTAAAATATCACCATTTTCATCGCCAAAAGGAACAATGTCAGGAATAGAACTCAACACAGCGTTAATCTTATTATTTCTTAATTGAACCATAAACTCATGATTTTCAGGACTATAATTAACATGACCTGAAATATTTTCTGTCTCAAGTCCACCTATACGATGTTCTAAACCCTTTTTACCAGGGATTGCCCAAGGCCTTGCTAGAGAAGTATCATCTCGATCATATGGCATAAAAGTATCTGAAACAGAATCAATTTTATTGGTTTTAATTTTGGGCATTTTATTTAATTCAGGAATTTCCCATGGCTCTGAACCGTTTGCTAAGTAACCATCAGATAAAACCATTACAGGTACCATATATTCAAGCGCAATCCTGCAAGCTTCAAAACCAATATAAAAACAATCGCCTGGAGATTGAGGAGCAAGAACTACGATAGGAGCTTCTCCGTTTCTACCATACATAGCCTGCATCAAATCTGACTGCTCAGTTTTGGTAGGCAACCCAGTTGAAGGGCCACCTCTTTGAATATTAAGAATCACTACAGGAAGCTCAGTCATAACTGCCAAACCCATAGCTTCACCTTTTAGAGCAATGCCTGGACCACTACTTGCAGTAATTCCAAGATTCCCTGCGTAAGAAGCACCTAAAACACTGCAAATACCGGCTATTTCATCTTCAGCTTGAAAAGTTTTAACTCCTAAATTTTTATACTTTGATAAAAAATGTAGTATATCACTTGCAGGAGTAATTGGATATCCTCCAAAAAATAAATCAGTACCAGATTTTTCACTAGCAACTAATAACCCCATACTTAAAGCTGGATTTCCCATTATATTCCTATAATGACCCTTTTTAAAATCTGCTTTTTGAATTTTATAGGTTGTTCTTATCGCTTCAATAGTATCACCAAAATTAAACCCAGCTTTCAAAGCTCTGCTATTAGCTTCAACTATTGCAGGTTTAGATTTGAATTTTTTCTCTAAAAAAGAAATTGTAGTTTGCATATCTCTCTCATATAACCAGTAAAGTAATCCTAATGCAAACATATTAGTGCATCGGGATTTTGATTTAGCATCTAACTCCATATCTTCAAGAGCTTTCATTACGAGCTCAGACATATCAACTTTTATTAATTTATACTTATCTGCTATTTCTTCACTATCTAGTGGATTTGATTCATATCCTGCAAGTTTTAAATTTTTTTGTGAGTAATTTTTAGTATTTACAATAAGCATTCCATTTTCTTTTAAATCACAAAGATGAACTTTAAAAGCAGCAGGATTCATAGCAACTAAAACATCTAACGAATCACCAGGCGTATATACTTCCTTACTGCTAAATTGCATTTGAAATGAACTTACTCCAGCTAAAGAGCCGGCTGGAGCTCTTATTTCGGCCGGAAAATCTGGAAGCGTCGTTAAATCATTTCCAAATAATGCTGTATTGTCTGAGAATTGATTACCTGTTAGCTGCATACCATCTCCCGAATCTCCAGCAAATCGTATAGTAACTATATCTAACTCCTCTAAATTTTTATTTTTATCATTCATTTTTATTTTTATCATTCATTTTTATTTCAAATAATATAAAAAGTTATTATTTAGCTATGTTAAATTACCATTATCTAATTATTGAACAAAAAAATAATTATTTATTTTTTATGAAAAGTAAAAAAAATATAAAATTAACACATTATAGTTCTGGTGCTGGCTGAGCATGTAAAGTTAGCCCTGATATATTATCTCAAGTTTTGAGATCTCTAAAAAATGAAGTTAGTAAATCAGACAACTATGGATTTGAAAATTTCGATGATTGTTCTATTTATACTCTAGATAATGGTCATAAAATAATTCAATCTGTTGATTTTTTTACTCCAATTGTTGACGATCCATTCAACTTTGGTCAAATAGCTGCTGCAAACTCATTATCTGATATTTATGCAATGGGAGGAAATCCTCTTTTTGCTTTAAATATATTGGCTTTCCCAACCGATGACCTTCCGAATGAAGTTATGAAAGAAATTTTAAAAGGAGGGCAACAAATTACAAATGAGGCTAAGATTCCAATTTTGGGAGGTCATAGTATAAAAGATAAAGAACCTAAATACGGATTAGTGGTAACTGGAGAATCAAAAAATGGGAGTTTAATTAAAAATTCTACAGCACAAATCGAGGATATATTAATACTTACTAAACCTATAGGTACAGGTATTATTACAACAGCTATAAAAAAAGGATTGGCATCTGAATCTCAACTAAATGAAGCAATAAATATTATGACTCAACTTAATTCTAAAGCTTCCAATATAATGCTTGATTTTGAAATAAATGCATGCACTGATATTACAGGTTATGGGCTACTTGGACATTTATCTGAAATGTGCGAATCAAGCAAAGTAAGTGCTAAAATTCAATTTGATATGATTAAATTTTTATGTGGAGCATTTGAATTTACTCAAAAAAATGTTTATCCTGGAGGAAGTAAAAGAAACTTAGATTACTTTTCAAAAAAAATTGATTTCAATCATAATCTAACAGAACATCAAAAAATAATGCTTGCAGATGCTCAAACGTCTGGAGGACTTTTAATTAGTTGTCCTCCAAATCGAGCTAAAGAATTAAAAGAGGTTCTATCATGGGATATGGATGCATTTATAATAGGATCTATAATTCCTAAAAAACAAAAACTCATATATGTAGATTAATGAAAGAAAAAATAATTGAAATACTAAAACAATGTTATGACCCTGAAATTCCAGTTGACTTATGGAGCCTTGGTTTAATTTATGAAATAAGTTCAGAGAAGATTAAAAACAACAAATATAATGTTTTTATAATCATGACTTTAACTACGCCTGGCTGCACAATGGGAACACATATGGCAAATGATATACAAACAAAACTTGAAAGCTTAAACGACATTGAAAATGCAGATATTAAAATTACTTTTGAACCACCATGGGAACCTTCAATGATGCATGATAGCGCAAGAAAAAAACTTGGTTTTTAAAAACTAAACCAATAATGATAGCTAAAATATGGAAAAAATACATTTAGATGATTTTCTTACAAACGGAATTCTAAAAGAAAAAGAGTTTAGACATCAACTTAATAAAAAAGACTGGGATTGTTATAAAAACAAGAAGGTTTTAATAAAGGGTTGTAGCTCAGTGCCTGTGCCGATATGGAGTTATTTAATAATTACTTCAAAACTTCAAAACATTGCTCGAGAAATTTATTTTGGTGAAATTAGCTCTGCAATTAAAATTTACAGCAAATCTAATAATTAAATTTAAAATTGATAGGTATACTTTACTGAAAAACCATGATCAAAGTTTTTTTCTACCCAAGAATCTTCACTTTGTAATGAATAATTTATAAAATCACCAAACGAATCAAACTTTTTACCATTAACCATCCAATATCTAGTATATATAAAATAAAAATTTGAAATAGGGTTAATTTCATATTTTAGAACAAAGTTGTATATGAGCTCGCTGTAATTTGATAGAAAAAATCCGTCATTATTAGGATTAGGATATTGATTTCCAACAGGATTATTATTTTCTGATGCGTAAAGGCCGCTAGAAAAACTTGTGATCTTAGGAAAAACATCATTATCAAGCTCCATATAATTTGAATAGCGATTATTAGTTTTAATTAGCTCAGTATATGTTTGTAGAGTAAAATTTTTATTTATATACGCATCAATCCTCATTATATACTTCTGAATATTGTTTTTTGAGTTGGCAAAAACATCTCTCATAACTCCATTGTAATCAATGCTTTCAAGATATTCATATAATTTTTTTGATTTATTAAAATTATAATTAAATGTCAACTTAATATTATTTAGAGGTCTATTTACATATTGTAAAGAAAATTTGTGACTTCTATCTTTTATTTTATTTTTATAATAATCAAATAATATTGAGTACGCATTTTTCTTACGCTGATCTGAAGACCATCCCAAATACATATCATAAGAACTCGGAACAAACATATTCTTTCCAATTAAAACGCTTTGTTTATAGTCATACAATAATCTATCGTCAAACGAATCATAAGATTTCTTTAAACCTACTGATATAGTCGTATTATTAATCATTCCAAACACACCGCCAATTGAAAAATTTTCATTAATTTTATTATCTTTGGAATCATTTTTTTGCAACACATAACCTAATCGAAAAACACGATCTTGAAATATACTATTTGGTCTTAGATTTTGATATTTTAAACCTATTTTTTTAGTAATTATGTCATTTCTATAAATATAGCCAATATCATCACTATCAAAATATTTATCTATTTTCTCTATTTCAAAAAATGTGGACCAACTGTTATTAATATCGTAAAATGACTCCAAGCTATATGCATAACCTCTATTTTGAAGCTGAGTGCTTGCAAATTGAAAATCTGTATAAAATCTGTTTTCCAAAAGATTAAAAACGCCATCAATTGAGTATGCAGAAACATCAAAAATTTCCCCATCAATTGGACCGTATTGATTTGAATTTTTTTCAAAAAAGCCCCTCATGCCTCGATATTTAGTATACATAAAACCTAAAAAGGAATTACCATCTAATAAATCTTGCTTGATTCTAAATACATTGTATTGATTATCTGTAACATTATAATCAACTATTTCTAAATCATCAACTTCATTAGATGTCACTGCTGATATGAATCCATAAGAAAATCCGTTTTGTTCTTTACCTGTCATCTTAAAAGCAATATCTATATTTGTAGGAATATTAAGATTGTAATTATTTAAATTCTTAGAAGCCCCTATTCTTCTTGAATAAAACATCTCTATAGGCAAATCAAACATAGTTGAGTTTTCCATAAAAAAAGGTCTCTTTTCTTCTAAATAAGTTTCATAATAAGATATATTAATATCGGATGGATCAACTTCTACTTGCCCAAAATCTGGCTTATATGAAAAATCTATAGTTGAGCTATTACTAATTCTATACTTAACATCAAATCCTTGGTGATTTTTTTGAATCTTAGAAGGGAGCAAATCTTTAAGATCTTTATCAATAATATATCCATCTGAATCTAATCTTAATTTAGTATTTTTTATTTTCTGATAATCATATCCAACGCTAGGTCTATAAACAAATTTTTTAATATTAAGTATATTTTTAAAACCTTTAACATGACCAAACTTTGAGGATTCACCTTTAACTTCTAACGGAAAAGAAACCCAAGAGCTATACTCATTTAGCCTGTAAATATATCTTGTTGCATTAAAACCCCAAATATCATTGATATTTGTATCAAACTGTAATGATTCAAAAGGTATTCTAATTTCTGCAGTCCATCCAAATTCATCAATTTTTGTATCAGCATACCATATTGAATTATAATTTATATCATAATCTAAATCATCATAAATACTGGCGTCTACTTTAACACCTGAGCAATTAACCGCAAATATATACCCGGTTTGATGGTCGTGCCTACTATCGAAACTAAACCACATCCAATCCGATAATTGCTCGAAAGCATTATCCCAGTCATCTATCTTAGAAAACCTTTTTTGAATTTTAGAAGGCTCATCATCATACATTCTTGCAAAAATATAGACTGCATTTTCATCGTAAAATAATTTAATTGATGTTTGATAAGAAGGATCGGCACCATTTAGAGGAGAATCCTGAGTGAATGATGTTAATACTGGAATAGAATCCCAAACGGAATCAATCATAAAGCCATCAATTTCAATTTTTTGATCATTAAATTTTGAAATACTATATGTCTTACCAATTTTTTTTTCTTCAAATGGCTCTAATGCATAAATAGAATAAAATAAACTAAATCCAAATAATATTTTTTGTAAAAATTTCAAAACTTTATTAGCATTAAACTCAAAATTAATCCATTCATATTTAAAATACTAATAATAAACAAATCGTTTATCTAATACAAAACCGACCAGCTGGTCGGTTTTTTCTTTTTTATTAATTTCAATAACTCTAAATTAGGAAACCGACCAGCTGGTCGGTTCAAAAAAAAGAAAAAAGGATTTAACTATGAAAATTGTTGTTCTAATGAAACAAGTTCCAAATGAAGATGCAGCTATAAAAATCGATACAAGTTCATTATCTATTATTGAAGATAATGTAACATTTATAACAAACGAGCCAGATACATACGCATTAGAGGAGGCTTTACAGTTAAAAGAAAAGCTTACAGAAATAGAAGAAGTAGTTGTGTGTACTATGGGTCCTGCTTCCGCTCAACAAACCATTAAAGACGCCCTAGCTAAGGGAGCTGATAGAGGAATTTTTATAGAAAACGCTAAACAAAAAAACCAAGACTCCCTATCTAGAGCCAAAATACTTGCAAAAGCACTTAAAAATGAAAATTTTGATATAATTCTATCAGGCCTGCAGTCCGATGATGATGGCTATGGTCAAATGGGAATTTTACTAGCAGAATTACTAAATATGAATCATGCTTCATTGGTTATGGGTGCTGAGTTTATTGATAGCAATAAAGTAAAAGTTAAAAGAGAGCTTGAAAATGGTTGGTTTCAGTGGTCTGAATTAAATATGCCTGTTTCTCTTACTATACAATCAGGATTAAATCAACCCAGATATGCTTCACTTAAGGGAATTATGGGCGTAAAGAAAAAGACTATTGATAATTATGATACTGAAAGTCTAGGTATTGATGCTGATAAATCTAACACTGAACTTGTTAAGCTTTTCAATCCTGAAAAAAAGAAAGTTACCAAATTTATTGATGGATCAACTGATGATGTCGTAGAAAAGCTTGTAGAAATATTCAGAGAAGAAATAAAAATAATTTAGGAGTTAAAATGAAGATATTATGTTTTGTTCAATATGATGATAAAGTAAATGGCGTTTCAAAAGAGGCGGTGTCTTTGAGCCAAGAAGTTGCAGAAAAAACAGATGGATCAGTTGACATTGTAACATTTAATAAAGATGCATCAGAAAAACTTAAAGTTTTTGATTCAAATAAGTTGATTTTTGTAAATAACCCAAGCCTTGATGAATATAACCCTCTTTACTATACCGCATGTATTGAAAAATTATTCAATGATGGAGACTATGATACCTTTATAATAGGTCATACATACGAAACGAGAGACTGGGTACCGAGACTAAGCGCGCGCTGCGATACCCCATTTATTTCTGACTGCATTGATTACAGCTTAGAAGGTGATTCCATTGAATGGATAAGGAGTCTTTATAGAGCAAAAATTAATTCTAAAATAAAATCTACATATAAACGAACTATAATATCTGTTCAGTCGGGTTGCTTTAAAGCAGAAAATATTAAACCTGGAAACTCTGCAGTAGACAAAATCGATATTGACTTATCAGGAATAGAAAAAACGATAGTGCCTGGTGAAAAATTTAAAGAATCAGGAAACCAGGTAGATTTAACTTCATCTGATGTAATAGTTTCAATAGGTAGAGGTATCTCAAAAGAAGAAAATATACCAATGGCTGAAGAGCTTGCAAAAAATATGGGAGGTCTACTTTCCTCATCAAGGCCCGTTGTAGATTCTGGTTGGCTTGATCACTCTTTACAAATTGGCAGTTCAGGGCAAGTTGTTTCTCCAAAATTATATCTCGCCCTTGGAATTTCTGGAGCTATTCAACATACTGTAGGAATGAAAGGATCTAAAAGCATTATATCAATTAACAAAGATAAGAACGCTCCTATTTTTGAACTTTCAGATTATGGTGTAATTGGTGACATTCTTGAAATTTTACCAAAATTAAATCAAGCATTAAAGGAAATTTAGATTATGTCTGATAATCAAAGAGAAGAGCTTCCTATTGATGTTTTGTTTGTTGGTGCAGGTGCTGCCAGCCTAGCAGGCGCTATCCATCTCAAAAGAGAGTCTAAAAAAAATGGTTTAGATTTAGAAATAGCTATTATTGAAAAAGCTTCTGAAGTTGGTGCTCATTCATTATCAGGTGCTGTTGTAGACCCTATAAGCTTAATTGAACTTTTCCCTGAACTCAATGAAGGAGATTTTCCATTTGAAAGCCCTATAACTGCAGAAAAAATGTATTTCCTTCAAAAACCTAATCTTAAGATTCCTTTTCCCTATATTCCAAAAGGTATGAGTCATCATGGATGCTATGTAGCATCTATTGGAAAGCTGGTTAGATGGCTAGGAGAAAAGTGTGAACAAGAAGGAATTGATGTTTTTTGCCCATTCTCTGGAGATAAAATACTCTACAACGATAATGGTGGCGTTGCAGGTATTAGGACAAGAGATCGCGGCGTTGATAAAAATGGGAATAAAAAACCTACATATGAAGAAGGCGTTGACATAAAAGCTAAGGTAACTGTTTTTGGAGAAGGAACTAGGGGTAGTTTATCTAAAGAACTAATATCTAAGTTTGATTTAATGAAAGATAAAACTCCTCAGGTTTGGGCTGTTGGTGTCAAAGAACTTTGGAAAGTCCCTGAAGGTAGAATAAATCCTGGCTATGTAGCTCACACACTTGGACATCCTTTAGGAGCAAAAATCTTTGGTGGCGGATTTATCTATGGAATGCAAAATAATATTCTAGATATTGGTTTAGTTACTGGTCTCGATTACAGTAATCCAAACATTGACCCTCATCATGAATTACAGCTACTAAAAACCCATGGCTGGGTTAAAGATTTGCTAAAAGATGGTGAACTCATGTCTTATGGTGCCAAAAGCTTGCCAGAAGGAGGCTACTACTCTATGCCAAAGCTTTTTGTTAATGGAGCACTTCTTATTGGTGACTCCGCAGGATTTTTAAATGGTATGAGACTTAAAGGAATACATCTTGCAATGAAGTCAGGAATGCTTGCAGCAGAAACAATTATTAAAGCTTTTAAAGAGTCTGATTTTAGTGAAACTACATTGTCTGAATATGAATCATTATTTAATAAAAGTTGGGCTTATAAAGAGCTTTATAAAGCGCGTAATTTTCATCAAGGCTTTAAAAAAGGTGCATTATTTGGAATGATGAATGCTGGCTTAGCTTTATATACAGGTGGTAGAGGTTTTGGAATATTTAACAAGCTTGAAGGTCATCATGGTCATGAGCAAATGAAGAAAATCTCCAATCAGAAAGCTTCTTCTGACAGATATAAAGACTTAGTTTTTGATGGAAAAACTACATTTGATAAAGCAACAGATATGTACTACTCTGCAACCAAGCATGATGAAGACCAAACTGCTCACTTAAAAATAATCGATCCCGACATATGTTTTGATAAATGTAAAGAAGAGTATGGAAATCCATGCCAACATTTTTGCCCAGCAGGAGTTTATGAAATTACTCAGGAAAATGAAAAGGATAAACTTCAAATAAATTTTTCAAACTGTGTTCATTGCAAGACTTGCGACATAATGGACCCTTATCAAGTTATAGACTGGACTGTGCCTGAATCTGGGGGTGGCCCATCTTGGAAGAATATGTAATTATTATGGATGGAGCTGACACTCTTCTGCAACGCTTATCTTCTTCATTAGGTATCCCTGAATGGGTCCTGTTAAGGGCTATGGGTATTGCAGGTTTCATTATCATTCTTTTTAGTATTCGCAGATTTTTAACAAAAGGATAAAAAAACATAACTAAAAATGTGATATATATCACAATCTTGTTGATATAAGTCACACTTTCCATTCCAAATTGCCACATAAAAACATTTTTTACTTGAATTTTAAATCGATGTTGAGTAGTTTTCTAGGCACATTTATATAGTTTTTAAAATTTGTAATACGTAGGTGTGATTAAAATTAAAATAGTTAAGGAGGAGTAATATGAAACGATTTATCGTTACGCTTTCCGCTTTATTTTGTCTTTCATTAGCACAAGATATTACGGGAGCATGGAACCTAACTGGAGTAGATGTTCTATATTATAATTTCGCCAGACCAAACACATGGGTTGATGATCAAGGAAATCCTGATGTGTCTGTAGGTGAGAATGGAGCTACTATTCTTTATGTACATAGCAGATATCCGGGTCTTGAAGCAAGTATACCGCTACAATCAATACCTGCGGGCTATATGTTTTTGTCAACTCCAAATGGTCCTTTTGGTACTGGAGGCCTAGCTTTTAATGGAGTTAAACTAAATGTAACGCTTTTAGATGACGACCCTGCTACTGAAGATATTGATGAGACAGGAACAGGGTATATTCCTGAGGGTTCTTCTTATCCGAATATCGATTTAGCTGAGGGATCATGCAGAACAGTTCCTTCTATTGATTCTGTTACAGATGATATTCTATATGCAACTGATTCAGAGTATGGTTTAGCTACACTACCATTAGTTGATATTGCTGGTAGGGATAGTAGAAATAGATATAAAGGTGAGACAATGGGCTCTATGAGCTTATCTCAATCAGTTATATTTTCGTACTTTCCGGTAGGATCTCAATCAAAACATGTAGAAATGGATGTTCCTTTATATGATAGTGTTGGCCCTATGACTCAAACGACTCCAAACGAAAATGGAAAATTTGAGACTCTTGGAAAAACTGGTGGTTTTATTAAAAATGCAGATTTTATTGGCTCTATCGGTGATGATGGTCCTTTGACTGGAGGTGACAATATAGATCCTGAATTTGCTCTATACTGGCATTCTATTGATGGAGTTGATGCTGAAACAGGTTTTGGAGATATTCTACCTGGAACAGAAGGTCCAAACGGTGAAAGCTCTGATGAAGATGGCGATGGAACTGAGTTTGATAGAATTTTTGGGTTTCCAGCAATTACTGCAACAAGAATCTCAGCTGCTGGCGCTGCAGCACTAGGATATTGTGATGATGAAGATGGTGTTGCTGAGACTAATTGTAGCGAAGTAAAATACCTTGTTGCTGGTGACGTCAGTGATGGTTTAAATGATTTAGTCTACGATGGCTGTATATCTCTTACCACTGCTGAAGTAGAAGGTCAGTGCAATCAAGTTGTTGCAGGTGGCCAAGCTCAAGCTCAAGCAGGCTGTGAAGCATTAGCAGACGCTGATTTCACAGGTAGCGGTGGATTGTTTTTAGTACTTTATAGCGGCTGTTTAGGCGATTGCTTTGATCCAACTGGCGCGAATGACACTTGTTCTGAAGCGGAGCAGGGTATATGCGCTGGTCAAGCTCAAGGTGGTGTTGCACTATACGGAGATTGCGCAGGATGGGCTGCTGATTATGTAAGCCCTCTTAATGGTGCAGCTCTAACAGTTGAGTACATTGCTACTCAAGTATTACAAGGTCAAGCTGATGATGCCTTGGGTGCTGAGGGCTCTGATATTGCTACATATGTTAACGGTGCGTGCTTGCAAGTTGCGAATGATAATGAATTAGATCAGCTTAGCGCTGCTGCTGCATTCACACAAGAATTATGTGCTGGCGCTGGTTTTGATGCATCTGCTTGTGGTATGGATGATGATGATCCTGATACTGAAGATGTTAATGAGCAAGGTCTTGCTAATTTAGTTATTGTTGAAAATGGTGTTACTGATTGTGCAAGCTTAGCTGCAGCTACTACAACAATTCTAGCTAATGTTGGTGCTTTAGTTGATAGTACAGATGAAGATGAGGATGGTTCTAACTGTGATGAATGGGCTTTAAGTGTTGCAGATGATTTTGCAGCTCTTTCAGCAGCAACAGGCAATCTAACTTGTACTGCTTTGGCTGCTGGAACTGTTCTTAATACAGTAGAAGAGGTTACAACGTCTGACGATCAAACTGAATCAAACATGCTATATGTTTTAAATCCTGACCCAGCATATGCTCCATGGGGTAACTTTGTTACTTTTAACGGTTATGCTAGTCAGCAAGTTGGTCAGTCTCTTGCAGATGCAATTGCAAATGGTGCTCCTGCGGAAGCGCTCGCACCTCTTCAAAATGCATTAGACTTATTATCAGCTAATGACTCTAATCGTGATTTTGACCCTACTACAGTTACTCTATTAGATTTAGATGGAGATAGTGTTCCTGAGACTGCATACTCACCAACTGGCGGACGTCTGGTTCTTGAGTTTGAACCAACGTGCGTTCCTGTATGGGAAGCTGTTGAGGTTCAAACAGAGTTTGTTGGAACAGAACTATGCCCACCTGAATCAAATGGTGACCTTAATATAGATGGCACAGTTAATGTATCAGATGTTGTACTAACTGTTGCATATATCTTAGGTACTAGTGATGCATATAGTGATGCTGCTGCTGAATGTAGAGTAGATCTAAATGGAAACGATAGTGTTGAGGTTGGAGATATTGTAAGAATCGTTAATATTATACTAGGTGTTAACTCTAGTGATAGACCAGCATCAAGCTCTATAGATTTTCATAGAACAGATGCAGGATTTAAAGTAGCTCAAAAAGATGTTCTTGGTGCTGCTCAAATTACCCTAACTCATGGAGAAGATTTCTCTATTGAGCTAACAGAATCAATGGCTTCAGAAGTTATTACTGAAGGTACTACAACTAAATTAATTGTTGTTGCTCCTGAAAGTGATATTCTTTTTAAAACAACTGGTGAATATGTTGTTGAAGAGATTGTTGCTGCAAACTTAAGAGGTGATTTAATTGATGCAGAAATGCCTACATCTTTCAACTTAAGTGATGCTTATCCAAATCCATTCAATCCAAGCACATCAATTGATATTGAGCTTAATTACGAAACTAGCGTATCGATTAGTGTTTATAATGTAATGGGACAAATGGTTGACATGCTTTATGAAGGCAACATGTCTGCAGGAATGAATCCTGTTACTTGGAATGCTTCAAACATGGCAAGTGGAATGTACATTCTTAAAGCAAATGTTGGTGGAGAAATCGTCAACAAAAAAATAATGCTTATAAAATAAGCACTCCAAATAAATAACAATAAAAACCCTGTACTTTAAAAGGTGCAGGGTTTTTTTGTTTTATTTTTCGTTTTAAATGCTATAGATTTCGTAGGTTCATATATATTTATATGCATAAAATGATTCAAAAAATAATTTTAAACAGACTATTATCTTTTCTATTTGTTATAAGCAATATATCTGTATTTTTTTCTGCAACAATATCAGGTAAGATTGTTGATAAAAAAACAAAGCAATCTCTTATTGGTGCAAATATTTTTATAGAATTAGATTCTAATATGATGGGCAGTGCAACAGATGTTGATGGTCTATATAGAATTGAGAATGTCCCTGAAGGCTCTTTTGATCTTAAAGTCAGTTATTTAGGTTATGAGTCTTTTACTTTATCTATAGATATTGAGGATATCAAAAAAGATTATAATTTTGATTTAGAGCTAAGTCCTTCGTCAATAAAAGTAGATGAAATCATAGTAAAAGATGAAAGAAGAAAAGAAAAGAAGACTGAAGCACCTGCATCCAAAGAAATAATCAGCTCAAGAGATATAAGACGCTCTACAACAACTAATCTTGGAGGATATCTAAAAGGATTGAAAGGTGTAGATTTTACATCGAGTGGAGTCAATAATTTCAGTGTTTCAATTCGAGGTTTTAATAGTAGTTTTAGCACACGTCTTTTAATGCTGACAGATGGACGGGTTGCAAATGTTCCCGCTCTTAGAGTTATCAATTTCAGTACTATACCTCAATCTACAGATGATGTTGATAAAATTGAGGTCGTTCTTGGACCCGCAACAGCACTATATGGTTCAAATGCTCATAGCGGAGTAATAAATGTAATATCTAAACCACCTTCTACATCAGAAGGCTTTAAAATGAGTTTTTCTGGTTCAAACGATGAAAGAGAAATGAAAAAGTTTAATACTCGTATAGCAAAAAAAATGGGTAATTTAAGCTTTAAAGTCTCAGGTGAGTATGTGCATGCTAATGAGTGGCCTTATATATCTGAAGAAGAATTTAAAATACATCAATATCCTTGGTCGGGCTATCCTCATAGAAGAATTGATAAAAAAGACAACAATCCTTGGGATGGAATATCTTTAGGTGGAGGTTCAAATAACGACGCAATAACTGAAACAAATAATTATGGAAATATTGTTAGAATTGGAAATGGTGAAAAAAACCATGAAGATGAAGATGGAGATGGAGTTGCCGGCGAAGATTGGTATAATGGAGTTGATGATGATGGCGATGCAGTCGATAGTGACCTTGATGGCTGGTGTGATGGGCAAGAAATGCGATGGGCTAATCAGAATGGCACAATAAATCAACAAGCATGGCTAGATCCAAACAATTTCCCATCGGAGCATATCGAAGCTTTTTCTAATTGGATTGATGAAGATTATTTTTATTCAGATGGTATTGATAATGATAATGATGGTAAAATTGATGAAGCTATAGATGCTCCAAATGATATATGGTATGATGGTACAGATAACGATGGAAATGGAGACTTTGATGAGAGTGGTGAAATATACTCAGACCCTAGCCTGCCCTATGGAAACTGGGCTTTAAGTTTAGAAAATGGAATAATTATCAGAAATGGTAAAAAGCCTAAAATCATAAATGGGATAGAAAATCCCTTTTACAGTGATTCAGATTGGGAAGATTTCCATGTGATTGACCCAAATGACCCTAATAATGAAATTATCAGTCCTGAATTAGGAGAATGTGAACTGTGTACTTTTATAGCTTCTGATTCTCATATAAGAGGAGACATGAGATATAATGAAGATTTTTTTGGATTAGAATTTGACTTATTTACACATGATTACGGTGATGATAGATTAGCCGGTGATCCTTTCATAGATTTAAGTGGAGATAATCAATTTCAAAGAGGAGAATCTCTTAACTGCTTTGGGTTATGTGATTATGGTCTAGATGGTTTACAGGCAGTTGACGAAAATGGAGATGGAGATTACGATGATACATGGGAAGTATTCAATCCATTTACTAATCAATTAGAGACTTATTCAGAAAGAGCTCCCGACGAAGGTGAAGGCGACGGTATTTGGCAACCAGGAGACGGATGGGTAGACACTAATAATAATGGTATACTAGAACTATTTGCTGATAACTGGCAATCTTCTACAGAAAATTCCTACAATGATGTATGGCCTCTTGGAAATGGAGAATGGGATAGCGATTGGTACGGTCAATCAGAACAAATCTTAGACTATGGTCAAGATGGTTATGATTGGGACCCTAATAATGATGGATGGATTATTGGTCAACCTTATCAAGCTTATGATCAGAATGGACTTGTTGTAGATGAAAATGGAGATCCTGTAATTATATTTGGCCCAGATGCAGGAGAAGATGGTTTAGAATTAGCATATGATAATAATGAGCTTGATGGTCAGATGGATCTTGGGAACGGTATATATAATCACCCTGAAGTTTTGAAAGAATTTGACTATACGGAAGATATTAATGCAGATGGAATATTAGACTATCCTGATTTTGAAGTTGAAAATAAAAAAGCAGAAATACGCATTGATTATGACCCTTCAAATGACTTTAATCTGACATTTCAAACAGGCTATTCGTGGACAAAAACTCAACAAGTTACTGGTATAGGTCGATTCCTAACAGAAGGATGGGAATCAACTTTCTATCAACTAAGAGGAACCTATAAAGATTGGTATGCACAAGCATTTTACAACAAGAGTAACTCAGGTTCAACAAGAAACTATAATATTGGACAGCTTATTGATGACCAATCTTCTAATCTTGGACTACAAATACAGAATGAATTTTTCATTCCTACAGTCAACACAGAAATTACATGGGGATTTGATTATGCCAAAACAATGCCAAAAACATTTGGAAGTATTTTAAACGATGGACCTAATGGATATGATGATGATGGCGATAATTTTATTCTTCAAAATGATGGAATTGATAACAACCTAGATGGATATATTGATAACGATAGTGATGGTATAGATGAACCTGATGAATATAGCGAAATTGAATCTAATGAGTTTGGTGCTTACTTACAATCAAAGACAGATTTACTAGGAAATGGGCAGTGGGAACTTATAACAGCTGCACGACTAGATCATCATGACCAAATTGATGAAGGTATTCAATTTGGGCCAAAAATTGGAATAAACTATAAACCTAATGATATTTCTACATGGAGGCTTACATATGGATTGGCTTTTAATACGCCAACTATAACAACACTCTATACTGATTTATATTATGGTAAATTATCTATATTTGATGTTTTTCTAAAAGGAAATAAAGATGGAACACCATATACTAGAGTACCTAAAGAAGGTGATGATTATTATTATGTAAATGGAGTCCCTTATTCATATAATTTCAACCCTAAGGGTCCTGGATATTTATGTCCTGATCCTTGTCCATATGAAACAGATGAAGAAGGTTATATAGCCATGTCTCTTTATGATAACATATTTACAGAAGGATATGCTGATAGAATTTTAGGTGCCCCATTCTACTACAATTTAAATTCATCAGAAGGTCCAAGTGATTATTTGCCAATAGATACTGATAGACATTACATATATATTCCATTTGCAGATGGAGATGGAGGAGTATCTTATACAGCTTCAGAAACTTATAATATTGAAGATGTGGATCCACTAGGACCTGAAAGAAATCAGACGGTTGAATTTGGATACAAAGGCTTTATATCAAAAAAAACATATCTCGCAGCAGATTTATATATCAGCCAATTTGACGATTTCTTTAGTCCAGCTACAATTATTACACCACAGGTAAAACGCTATGGAGATAATGCAACTATTGGTTTATTACCTGTTACAAGCGATGGATCAAACCCACCATATGGAACTGCATGGGATGGTCAAGATAATGATAATGATTGGTATGGTTGTGATAGCAGTATCAATGACTGTGCAAATTTCTTTGCAACTCTTCCTGCTCCATGCTTTACAGAAAATTGTAGTAACTATATAGAAAATCCATATGATGATGATGGTATGATTGTTATGAATAATGTTAATGCAGGAGTAGACATGGCATGGTCTGAAGCGTTTAATTGGCTTCCTGAAAACTTTCAGCTTGAAGAAGGACAATCTATAGAAGATTTCATCCTTGCAGGACAATGGGGATATGTTGAATGGGTTGCAGAACAAGAAGACCCTACTAATATACTAGGATACACCATCTATCATCCTTGGGAAGTTTTAAACCCAGACTTTAGTTTTAAATTAGCTTATACCTCAACCGTTAATACTGAAGCAGATCAACAATCAAATCTAGGCTGGGTTGATGTTGGAGTTGATGAATATGCTGCTTTCACAGGATTAAATGAAGCAGAACGTATACAAACTGGATTAATAGATGCTAATGGAAACCCTGCGTATGGTGTTGGAAGACCAACCCAACCACCTAATATAATTTTAAGCTCATTAAACTATGGAAATGTACTTCATTCAGGTGTAGATATAGCTCTAACACACTTTATAAATAAAAGATTAATTATAGATACTAATTTTGCAATCTTTAATTCTACCGACTACTACAATACCTTAACAAAACAATATGATCCCATTAATGCTCCAAAGTTCAAATTAAATACAAGTATAAAGTGGGACTCAGATATTGGTGATATTATGCTAGCATATAGATATGTTGATAAATTTGATTGGAAAGATGGAATTTGGTCTGGTGTTATTGGTCCTTACAGTATAGTAGATATTCATTATAACAAAACTATAACAGACAATATTGCACTTAGTATATCTGCTATGAATATATTCGACGATTTTCACAGAGAATTGATTGGGGGTGCAGAAATGGGTAGACAAATAATATTACGAATGACTTCATCATTCTAGTTTATTGAACATAATAAACTCTATAGATACTTCAATATTTAATTTTATTAATACCGGCTTATCAAATGTCGTTCTAGATTATTTAATGCCTATATTTCATAATCCAGTAAACCCTATTACTTTTATATTTTTATTATTATTGTTTTTTATATCATTTAAAAAATCTACAAGAAAAAAACTATTAAACTATTCCTTGCCTAATAAAAGCAAAATTAATGGAACTCTAATTATTTCATGCTTATTAATATCAGTTCTTATTACAGATCAAATAGGAGGCTTCATTAAAGATTTCAAAATAAGAGAACGACCATGGGTACAAAAAACAATTAATGATATGAATTGCCTTGTTTGTAAAACTAATGAAAAAAAAATCTATCAAAGCGGAGGAAGTAAAAAATCAATGCCTTCTAACCATAGTGCAAATGCTATATCTATAGCATTTATTACATCTTTATTCTTTCCCAAATTTAAAATTTTGACATATTTATTTGCATTAATAATTATGTTCTCTAGGGTATACATTGGAGTTCATTATCCTGCAGATATTATTATCGGTGGAACTATAGGATTATTATGTTCCATACTGGTAGGTAAATTAGTTATTTTGTATCTAAAAAAACCTTAATTAGGCAATAAATCATCAGGCAAATTAAATCCTGGAGATTTTCCATCTGACTTAACAATGATTTCTCCAAATTTATCCTCGTATTTTCCAACATTATCTTGAAGAGCTTTAAGAAAAGTTTTAAGATGCACTGGAGATATGATAATACGAGACTTTACTTTTGCATTTGAAACTCCAGGCAATATTCTAAAAAAATCAACCACAAATTCTGCAGGAGAATGTGTAACTACTGCAAAATTCGCATACTCTTCTACATCATTTTCATTATCTAAAACTAATTTAATTTGTTTATGCTTTTTATCTTGATTTGCCATTTTATTTACTCTTATTTTTTTCTTGATGTCTTCTATTGAAATCTTGCCAATCTTCTTCTTCTTCTTCAGAATTAGTATTCACTTTTCCAAAATCTTTAATTTCATCTGTTTTCTTTTGTTGTTCAGCTAGCTCTGGATTATCATCAATATATTTCATTCTAAAGGTTTTATCTTCATATTCATCAGGATTAGTCTCATCCATTAAATCTTGTTCTGTTTCAGACTTATACTTAATCTCATCTCCATACAAAGTTCTATCAAAAAAATCTATGTCATCTACAATACCATTCATCATTAAATATTCAATAAATGCAATATATTTTTTATCATGAAATTTAGTTCCACAGTGAGGACAAATTAATTTAATTTTTAACTGATTTTCATCAAGACTTCCCGAACATTTGGGACATACTAAACCTTCTAACTCCATTTAATCATTCCTTTTATAATCTGAAAATATATATCTTAGAAAATACCCCTACAAGAATTAATTTAATTTTTATACAATTTAATCAATCTTTTTTTTAAAGAATCCGTCATCAAAGTGCTTCTTCTTTTCATTATTCTTTCAGCAGTATTAATAAACTTATTTAAATCTACCCTATCTTTTTTGCCCCATGAAAAAGGCTCAATATACTTATTTTGAAATCCATCATCAAATAAATTTGAACCAATACCTACCACTGTGCCTGAATTTAGCTTTGTAGAAATAGCTGTGCAGCAAAAATCTCCAATCAAAGAGCCTATAAACATTTTACCGGTATCCACCTCATTATTATAATCTAATTTTAATTTAATATTTCCGTAGTTATTTTTCAAATCACTTGTATTTGTATTCGCTCCTATATTAACCCATTCACATATATAACTATGACCTAAGAAACCATCATGTTGTTTGTTTGAAAAGCCTTGAATTACACAATCTTCCAGCTCTCCTCCAATTTTTGAAGATGGCCCAATCACAACAGAGCCCCTAATTTTTGTTCCTGGATTTATAATAGAATTCTTACCTATATAAACAGGGCCTTTAATAAGCGCTCCAATATCAACAAAGCTATCCTTTTCAAGGATAATAGGCCCTTGGCTTGCATCAAGAATACTATTCGCAGATACTTTTGTTCCTTCGCTAATAATTATATCATCTTCATTTATTAATATTGATGATGGGTGCAAATCTCCAACTCTATACTGATGCAAAATCTTATTATCTAAAATGATAGCATCCTTTATTAATTCAAAGACATCCCATAAATACTTTATTGACGGTATTTCAATCTTTGAAAAAACTTCAGAAAAATCATTAAATTTATATTTAAGATCATTCTTATTAATACTATTACTAGAATGAAATGCCATCAAGCCCTTATCATTGCAATAACTCAAATTTTCATTAATTTTTTTCATTGATTCAAAATCCCATACAGCACTTCCATTAAGATATCTCCCTGGCTTATAACTATCTGGGTTCACATCAAAATTAGGGTATTTATTCTTAATTAAAGATTCAATTTCATCTCTAACATATAATTGTACAGTATCTCCTTTTTCAGTATGATTAATAATTCTATCAATATTATTAAAAGCCCCAATTCTAACTTCAAAAGAAGCATGTAAGTCTGATAAAGGCTTAAGTAAATGGCAGTTATTATCTTCAAAAACTATATAATTCATTTAGAAATTAGAATCTTTTGAATTTGGTCAAATCCTTTTTCTTCTACTCCTTCCTTATTTATATCTATCTGTAAATTATAAAAGTAATCTGAATACATTTTTTTAAATCCAATTTTAAAAGGCGAATTAATGAAACTAATAAATTTAGATAATTCAAGATAAAAATTCATATTTAAATCAACAACAATTGTATTATCATTATTACACAAATCTATTTTATTACTATTATTGCAAAAAATCATTTTATTTTTATGATACTTGACAAAAATTAAATTTGGCCCATTCAAATTAATTAAGTCACGAAATTTTTCATTGATAACAAAATAATAGGTAATATTATTTTTATGAAAATTAAATTTCCTAAAACTATACAATGAAACTCTAAATGACTCTTCATTGATTGGGAAAAATAATATAACTTTTTTAAATTTCTCACAATTGGGAATTTGAATTTTGGAGTTGCTCTTTCCTATTTTACCTACTAAAAGGTAAAACATGACTTTTAATCTTAATTTTATTAGATTAAAATTCATAACTGTGGTTAATTTAATACTGTGCATTTATTTTATATAGCAAATTATTTATAAAAATATGAATCTAAAATACATATATACTTTTACTTTTCTATTAAATTGTATTTTTACCTATGACTATGTTTGGCCAACAAATGCTAGCGAAACAATCACAGCATGCTTTGGTGAAATGAGAACTAATCGTTATCATGCTGGTATAGATATTAGAACCTATGGTATAAATGGTAGAGAAATATACTCTATAAGTGATGGATATGTATATAGAATTAAAGTAAGCAATGATGGCTATGGCAATGTTTTATATATAAAATTAAATGATAAAAATATAGCTCTATACGCTCATCTTAGTAAATTCAATAAAAAAATCCAAAAAATAGTACACCAAATTCAAACTATGAGAGATTCTTATTCTATCGACCATCTAATTGAACCCGGATTAATTAATGTCAAAAAAGGAGAAATTATAGGATATACTGGAGATACTGGAGGTTTATCTGGTCCTCATCTTCATTTTGAAATACGAGATGAAATTAATCGCCCCATAAATCCCTTAAAAACAAATCTTATAGACTATTTAACAGATAATAAAAATCCTATACCAAAAACAATCGCAATAACACCTCAATCAATAAATACAAAAATTGATGGAAATATATTTATGAAAGAATACGAAGCACATATGATTGACTTTAATAATTATATTATAAAAGATACAATTAATATTGAAGGTGAATTTGGTATATCTGTAAAAGTATTTGATAAAATTGATTTACAGCCTTTTAATTTCGGTATTTACTCGATAGAGTTATTCATTGACAGTCTCTATCATTATGGAATAAAATTTGACAAAACATCATTTGAACAATCAAACCAAATGTATTTAGAAAGAGACTATAACCTTTTATCAAAAAATAAAGGAGAATTCTATCAGTTATTCAAACCAAAACACCAAAATAATTACTTTGTTGACAAAAAATCAAAAAATTCTATTTTAAAAGATAGCGGAATTCATCAATTTCATATAAAAATAACCGACATTAAAAAAAATCAATCAAACTTATATGGAAATTTTATTATCAGGAGTCCTGAAAAAAACGATTACACCTACTATGCTACTAAAAAAAATAACAGCTGGAAAATTGACTTTAATAATGTAAATAAAATATCAACTATTGAACTTTATCTCCAAAATAGAACAAACTTTAATAATACTAAAATCAATCCTGAATTTGAGATACTAAATGATAATTCTATAATTATAAATAATGTTAAAAACCCATATAATGTACTTTATTTTCAATTAAGCACTTTAAAAGGGCCCTTACAAGAAGAATATATATTGTTAGGATCACCTAGTAAAAATATAGACGGTTACTTTTCAATTGATCATAATACTGAAGGAATATCCGCAACATATTTTGAAAATAATTTTTCTGGAAAAACTCCTAATCTTGTTTATACAGTAAATAACAAAGTGTATAAAAGCAATATGTATCGAAAAGATAAAAATTTGCTTAGCTCTAAAAGATTTTCAATAAAAGAATTTTTAAAAATGAATGAGATTAGGATTGAATATGAAGATGATTTATTATTGTCTAAAAAAACTCTAATCGATAAGATGGTAACCTATCCAAATATCTATACTAAAAAAACATTCCAAAATGGGTTAATCACTATAACTCATAACAAAGAAACTTTTTTTGATACTACTTTAATATATATAACTACGCCTCCTATATACATGGAAACTAGTGAATCACTTATAGCTCCTTTTTATATTGGCCCTAATTCAATTCCGTTTAACAAGCCTCTAGAATTTTCAATTAATATATATGATCAAGATTCAACAGATAATCTTGTTATATCAACGTATGACATAGCTAATAAAAAGTGGCTCCCTTTAGCTACTAGAAGAACTAAAAAAAGTCTGATTTCAAATATTCAAAAAGGGTCAATAATTGGTATATTCAAAGATTCCAAAGACCCTGATATTAAAAATATCATTCCAAGGAACGGTGCAACTTACTTAAAAGACGATTTAAATAACTTTGATATTATTGTTGAAGACAACTTCTCTGGTGTTAACCATAAAGATGGAATACATTTCACTCTAAATGGTCAAAAGATTATCACAGGATTTAATCTTTATCAAAATAAAA
>MDTB01144785.1_pt1 | contig 23736 bp, 21 predicted proteins | sample 811161 | NCBI WGS metagenome assembly MDTB01 (sample SAMN05326650, study PRJNA326480) | marine metagenome | isolation source: seawater | place: Mediterranean Sea | collected 2009
CGGGTTCAAATCCCGTCGGGACCGCGGTCGGGTAGCTCAGTTGGCAGAGCGCGCGCCTGAAAAGCGTGAGGTCACCGGATCGACGCCGGTCCCGACCACCTTTGGAGGTCGGGGGCTTCAGCCCCCGACTTTCCAACTTTCGAAATTGCCCAGCGGGCAACGCATTAAAATATTAATTGCGCGTTACGCCGTCATTTTGAGCGGCCATTGCTACAGCGGCCGACACCGCTGGGACAACAGACCTGTCAAAAGCTGTTGGAATGATAAGTTCTGGCGAAAGATCGTCGCTTGGCACCGCGGCAGCGATAGCTGATGCAGCCGCTATTTTCATGGCCTCGGTGATGTCGCAAGCGCCTGCGTCGAATGCTCCGCGGAAAATGCCCGGGAACGCCAAAACATTATTGATTTGATTGGGATAATCACTGCGCCCTGTCGCAACGACCGCCGCTAGATCGCCAATTTCCTCAGGTAAAATTTCAGGATCGGGATTAGCCATAGCGAAGACGATGGGTTGGTCAGCCATTGCTGCGACATCGTCTCTACCCACAAGCCCTGGCCCACTGAGACCCATGAAAACGTCGGCGCCAGCCATCGCATCTCCAACTGAGCCGGCGATCTTTTCAACGTTCGTGTTATGGGCTAGCCATTCTTTCGATGAGTTCAATCCGTCCCGGCCTGGGTGAATAGTTCCCTGACGGTCGCAAACAATTACATCGCCAATACCGCGGCCCAATAAAATCTTGGCACACGCAACCCCCGCTGCACCTGCACCCAAGATGACACAGCGCAAATTATTAAAGGTTTTGCCAGTAATACGGACCGCATTTTCGAGTGCTGCTAGAGCAACTACCGCTGTTCCATGCTGATCATCGTGAAACACAGGAATATCTAAAGCATCTCGAAGCGCTTCTTCAACTTCGAAGGCTCCGGGTGCTGCAATGTCCTCGAGATTCACCCCTCCAAAAGTGGGCGCTAGTCGGATCACCGTTTCAACAATTTGCTCCGGAGTTTCAACATCCAAACAGATCGGGAACGCATCCACGCCTGCAAATTCCTTGAAAAGGAGAGCTTTGCCTTCCATAACGGGCATTGCCGCCGCCGGCCCAATATCACCTAAACCTAAAACAGCAGTCCCGTCGCTGACGATGGCAACTGTATTTTTTCTGATCGTAAAGTCGTGAGATGAGCTTTCATCTTCATGGATAGCCATGCACACGCGAGCGACACCGGGGGTATATGCCATCGAAAGGTCATCAGCATCTCTTAGTGGGATCCTGCTGACTGTCTCCAGTTTTCCACCTTCATGAATCTTAAAGGTGCGGTCGACAGCGGTAATAACGCTGATTCCCTCAAGCCCATTCACAGCATCACAAATTTCCTGCACGTGAGCTTCGCTTGCTGCATCAACCACTACTTCTTCACGCAGTGAGCCACCCGTAACGCTAAACCCGCGCAAACTGCGGATATTCCCACCTACGTCTCCAATTGCTGTGCACAACCGGCCTAGGGTGCCTGGTTCGTGGGCCAGATCGACTTCTAAGGTTGCTGAAAATGCGGCGGTTGGTCGGGACATTGAGTCTCCAGGTGCGAAGGGAAGCACCCCAGTGTGGCGGGATAACGCTGTTAGTCCAAACAGAGTTCCAGATTTGTTTTCAGGGGCCCTCGAAATTAAATCCCAAATCATTGGCAGTGAGGAGCGGGAAAAACCTTAAGCCATGCTCAGCAGCGAGCGCCTGGCAGGTGCCGCCTCTATCAACTACTGCGATAATCATCACTGGGTCAGCGCCAAAGGCTCGCACTGCCTCAGCAGCCTGGAGGGGCGATACACCCCTGGTTACGACATCTTCTGTAATAGCAACGCGGTCGCCCTTTCGAAGAGCGCCTGCGATACGTCCTTCGACCCCGTGATCTTTCGATTCTTTTCTGACACTGAAACTTCGAATTGGAATTCCACGATCGGCGCCGATGCCAGCTACGCCGTATGCAACCGGATCAGCGCCCATAGTTAACCCGCCAATTGCGTCGATATCTTTTAATTCCTCGAGCACGAGGTCTGCAATCAATCTGATACCGATTGGGTCACAAGCTGTTTGTTTTCCATCAATAAACCAAGAGCTCTTTCGCCCAGATTTGAGAGTAAAGTCTCCTGTACGAACAGCATGTTCCAAGAGATGGTCTCGCAAATCTCGACGGCGCTTATCGAGCTCAACCATCTTCCGACCACCTTACATCGCCGTTACCCCGGGCTATCTGCCCAATAAGCCATGCGTCGTGGCCATTACGATTTGCCAATTCGATAATGGGCTTTGCTTGTTCAGGCGGGCTAACCAAGACCATGCCCACTCCTAAATTAAACACTTTGCGCATTTCAGCCTCGGATACCGGGCCACGCCTAGCAATCTCTTCAAAGATACGCGGACGCGGCCATCGGTTTAGGTCTAATTCGATAGAAACATTATCGTTGATAACCCTTCGCAAGTTTCCGGCAAGACCACCTCCCGTTATGTGCGCGGCGGCGCGAACACCAAAGCCTTTAAAGGCCTGCAACACAGTCGGAGCGTAGATAACAGAGGGACGCAACAGTTCGTCCCCAATAGAACAATCCGCTCCAATCCACGCTGGATCATCCATTGAACCGTCATCCATAAGGACCTGTCGAGCCAAACTGTAACCATTGCAACGTATGCCAGGGGAAGCTATGCCGACCAGCACATCGCCTGCCACTACAGCGTTATAGCTGGGAATTTCAGATCGTTCCGCAACACCCACTGCAAAACCGGAGATATCGATATCATCCGCAGCCATCGATCCTGGATGTTCCGCTATCTCACCACCAGTTAAAGAGCACCCTGCCTCACTGCAACCCGCCGCCATCCCGATAACCAATTGCTCGATAACTGCAGCATTAACTGCACCCACTGTTATCTGATCTAGGAAGAACAACGGCTCAGCGGCTGAAGTGACGATATCGTCCACACACATTGCGACGAGATCGATCCCAATGGTGTCAAATTTACCTAACTTTTGCGCCACCAAAAGCTTTGTCCCCACTCCGTCGTTACCCGAAACTAGAACCGGTTCTTTGTAGCCTGCCGGTATCGCTACAACAGAACCGAATCCTCCAACTTCGCTTAGGACCTCAGGTCGGAAAGTCGATTGAGCATGAGGCGTTAATCTCCTCACTGCGTCATCAGCTGCGTCTATGTCTACTCCTGAATCTGCATAACTAACTTCGGGTTTCATTCTTGGAAACCCATCTGAACCGCCGAGACAAAGCCACCATCGCGTTCATCTTTTTGCTTAATTACAACCTCGCTATTAAGCGAGACGGGAATTTCGACCGGATAGTCACCATCAAGACAAGCCGTGCAAAACCCGGCCCCGGGCGCGCCTGTCGCATCGACAAGCCGATCTAATTCCAAGTACGCAATTGAGTTAACGCCTAGGTATTCCTGGATTTCTTCCATCGTAAGGTTGGCCGCCATCAACTCCGATTTTGTTCCTGTATCCATGCCATAAAAACAGGGCCATCGGTAGGGCGGGGAAGATATGCGCAAATGAACCTCTGAGGCGCCAGAACTTTTGAGCATTTGGACAATTGCACGAGTTGTTGTTCCACGAACGACCGAGTCATCAACGACAACAAGGCGTTGACCTTCAATGTTGTGGCGGATTGGGTTCAATTTCATTTTGACCCCCAGTGCGCGCATTTCTTGCGATGGAGCAATAAACGTTCTTCCGATATATCTATTTTTTACAAGTCCGTCGCGATAGGGGATACCGCTTGCCCGAGCAAAACCTTGTGCCGCAGGAATCCCTGATTCAGGTACGGGCATAACAAGGTCCGCTCTAACAGGAGCCTGATCTGCCAGTTCTTCACCCATTCTTTGGCGCGAAGAGTGAACATTTCGACCATATAAAACAGTGTCGGGCCGCGAGAAGTAAACAAATTCGAATACGCAGAGCTTGGGATCCGGATTTTCAAATGGTTGTTGGGAGCGCCATCCTGAGTGGTCGACAACGACCATTTCTCCTGGATCGATCTCACGAACAAAATGGGCGCCAACAGTGTCCAAGGCCGGGCTTTCAGATGCCACCACCCATCCGTTATCGAGGCGGCCAAGACATAACGGCCAAAACCCTTCTGGACCTCTAACGCCGATCAAGTGATGTCGGTCCATAACAACAAAGGAAAAACCACCACGGAGTCTGGGGAGTACGCGTTCTAAGGCCCATGGCAGCTCATTGCCTTCTGGAGCTTCGGCGCTCGCTAATTCAATCGCTATCAACTCAGCTACCAAGTCGCTGTCACTTGTAACAGTTCCCTCAAGCATCCCGGCTTCGTTAGCCAGATCTTCTGTGTTGACCAGATTCCCATTGTGGGCTAGGGCGAACTCAAGATTTCCTACATCACGGTAGAAGGGCTGCGACGCACGCCAAGAACTCGAGCCGGTCGTTGAGTAACGGGTATGTCCGATCGCAATTTCACCTTCCAATGCAGCCAGGATTCGATCATCGAACGCGCTCGACACAAGCCCCATGTCCTTAACGACGGTGACGCTGTGCCCATCACTGACTGCAATCCCCGCAGATTCTTGCCCTCGATGTTGGAGTGCATACAAACCCAGGTACGACATATGTGCAACAGGGCTACCAGGAGCCAAAACCCCGAATACTCCGCATGCTTCGCGTGGTTTGTTGACCTCAACCCCGTTTTCGGCGAGCATCACGAATTAACCGTGCCCCGACCTAAAGCATCTCGCAGTTGCCGCCGAGCTGCAGTTTCTAAACTTGCGACCGGCATCGGTTTGGCCTCACCGAACTGGACCACTGAACCCCCTGATTCACCGATTTTTCTTGCGGGGATTCGCGCGCTTTCTGCTTTTTTCAAAAGCTCATCTATTTCGCTTAGCCCTATCCCAACTAAAACCCGCCCACCGGACTCATTGAACATAGATACATGGTCGTCATAGCCAAACACTCGAATACCTATGCGCCCAGCTATCGCCATCTCCGCGACAGCGACACCGATGCCACCTTCGCCAATATCGTGCACTGCACGACAGTGACCTTCCTGCACTAGAGACGCAACAAAGGAAGCCGTCCGTACAGCTTGATCCAGATCAAATTCGGGGAGCCTGCCATCTTTACACCCCCCTATTTCCCATGCCCATCGGCTGCCTCCCATAGCCGTATCTAAGTCGGCATCATTACCTAGTAAAACCAGAGCCATCCCAGAGGAAAGAGCCATGCCAGGCGGCCGATTCTTTAAATTAGGGTGCATGCCTACAACCCCGACGACCGGAGTCGGTGCTATGTCATAGCCATTCGTTTCGTTATATAAGCTCACATTTCCGCCAACTACTGGCGAATCAAACGCAACGCACGCTGCAGCCATGCCATCGACGGCTTCTGAAAGTTGCCACATAACTTCAGAATGTTCCGGATTTCCAAAATTAAGACAATTCACCACTGCAAGAGGCGTAGCTCCAACGCACGCTATATTCATTACCGCTTCGGCAACTACCATCGTCGTTCCCAGCCGGGGATCTACGTGACACCAGCGATGATTGCCGTCTGTCGATAACCCAATTCCGCGGCCGGTTTCTCGTCCAGTCTTCGGGTCCCGGAGACGCAACAGAGTTCCATCAGCACCCGGTCCGACAACGGTATTCAGGAACAATTGATGGTCGTATTGGCTGTAAACCCAAGACGGATCACAAATAAGACGGGTCAAATCACTAAGCAAGTCAACTGGGCCTTGCGAGGCATCTTGCGATCGGCGTTCGGCCAAATTTGGGGGCGGAGCAAGGGGCCGGTTATATTCCGGCGCGTCATCATGAAGCGTGGATGCACGGACATTAGCGAGAGTCTCGCCATCAAGACCATTCCGTATGGTCAGCTGCCCCGTTCCCGTGACACGACCTATGACACTCGCCTGCACTTCCCATTGCCTGGAAATTTCAAGCACCCGATCAACATTGTGAGGCTCAACAATTGCAAGCATTCTTTCCTGCGATTCAGAGGTCATTAGCTCAAAGGGTTCCATCCCTTCTTCGCGAGAGTGAATTGCAGATATATCGACATCCATACCGGCGCCGCCTCGCGAAGCCGTTTCGCTTGTCGCACAAGTGATCCCCGCGCCTCCGAGATCTTGTATGCCAGTGACCAAACCCTCATCTAAAAGCTCAAGACAAGCTTCTAACAAACGTTTCTCTTCGTAAGGATCTCCGACCTGAACACTCGGCCTTTTGTCTGCGTCATCGACGTTCTCATCGAAACCTGCTGAAGCCAAAACGCTGACTCCACCGATACCATCTCGCCCTGTAGACGCGCCAAGCAAAATTGCTAGATTATCGACCCCGCTCGCCTGCCCCAAAACCAGACGCTCCACCGGCAAGATGCCCATTGCGAGAACATTCACTAGAGGATTGCCCTTATAAGTTTCGTCGAAAACGACTTCCCCTCCGACGGTCGGCACTCCGACACTATTGCCATAGCCCGACACGCCACTGATGACACCCTCCGCGATCCATCGGCTTCGGGGGTCGTCCAGTGGGCCGAATCTCAGGGGATCCATTACTGCGATAGGCCTAGCACCCATGGTAAAAATGTCTCTTAAAATGCCACCGACCCCGGTAGCGGCGCCTTGGTAAGGCTCAATAGCGGACGGGTGGTTATGGCTTTCAATCCGGATTGCTAGTGCAATGTTGTCACCAACATCGATGACACCCGCGTTCTCCCCCGGACCGACCAGTACCCAAGGCGCCTCGGTTGGAAGGCGCTTTAGATGAATTTTTGATGACTTGTACGAACAATGTTCCGACCACATGACCGAATACATAGCTAATTCGAGATGATTTGGATGTCGTTCCAACAACTTATAAATCTGATGATATTCGTCATCACTCAGCCCAAGCGCACGATGAACTGATGAATCTTGGGGAGCCGTGCTCACACCCTAAACCTAGCCGGCCAGCCGAGAAACGAATGGATACATCCCTACTCAATTTGGCAAATGAAACAGATTCAGCAGCCTCTTATGGCTTCAAACAATTGGAAAGGAGATCCTTTCATCTCTGCTATCGCCCGGGCGTCAAAGACTTCGATCCAGGCATGGTCTGAGAATTCGAGAATGGACGGAAGACCGGAAGTAGCTTCGATTTGTTGATTGGTTGCTTCATTTTTGTGAAGCAAGTGAAAATCCACCGTTGTATTAGAAAGCTCTTTCTTCCAGGATGGTTTCCCAAATGGATTCAGTCCATGAGTAATTTCGCAGAGTTCGCATTTCTTAGATTTGTCTGAAGTCAACTTCCCTAGGACGTATCGAAGCTCTCCTGAGAGGCCATTTTCTGCGTTATAAATACCGACAAATTTTTGCATGATGTTCTCGTCGAGTAAAAGCCTAACGGCGAAATAGCTTTAGCTAGATCGTTTGCGCGGCTCGTCCACCTACAAGAGCGTTTAGAAGCGCTATGCCATCGGTTGAGCCTAGAAGTGGCGATGTCGCTCTTTCCGGATGCGGCATCATGCCGACGACATTTCCTTCCAAATTACTTATTCCCGCAATGTCAGCAATTGAGCCATTCGGGTTCTCTGCATATCGAAATACTATTTGGTTGTGCTCTTCAAGTTCTTTAAGGACTCCCTCTTCACACACATAATTCCCCTCGAAGTGATTGATGGGGATACGCAAGGAATCACCTTGGAGGGCATTCGCGCCAAGAATGTTAGATGTCGACACGAATTCCAATGTTTGCATCGAGCAGAGAAATTTCATCCCAACATTTTTTTGCAGCGCTCCAGGGAGTAAACCTGCCTCTGTTAAAACTTGGAATCCATTGCAGATCCCAAGAACTGGTCCGCCGTCCTTAGCGAAACTCTTCACGGCGTCCATAACCGGTGAGAATTGAGCGATTGCGCCACAACGAAGATAATCGCCGTGAGCGAATCCACCCGGAATAATCACCGAATCAACATTTGCTATATCTCGATCCCCATGCCACAGAATTTTTGTTTCAGCGCCAAGTATCTGAAGTGCATCGATGGTATCGAACTCGCAATTTGTGCCCGGAAACCGAACTACCCCAATCACTTTGCTCACGATTAAAGAACCTTTACCGTCGCATTCTCAATAACAGGATTGGATAAAAACCGATTGCACATATCTTCAACTACCCGCTCAGCACTTTCAGCTGATTCTGCTTCGACTTGAAGCTGAATAATTTTGCCAACCCGCACATTTCCGGCATTTACAAAGCCCAAAGCCGGGAGAGCTCGCTCAATCGTTGCGCCTTCCGGATTGGCGATACCATCTCGCGGAACAACTTCAACTTTGACTTCAAATCGCATTAGCTATTCCCGATCCAACTATCGAATGACTCACCGGTTATCCGTTCATAAGCTTCGACATAACGGTCACGCGTCGCACGAATTGTCTCTTCGGCCAAAGGCGGCGGCGGCGGCGACTTATCCCACCCAGTTGCTTCCGTGGCATCTCGAACTGGCTGTTTGTCGAGCGACACAGGCGTCACGCCCGGAGTCCAATTTTCTGCTGGCCAAAAACGAGAGGAATCGGGAGTAAGTAACTCATCTGCGATCACCAGCTCGCCATCAACTAAGCCTAATTCGAATTTAGTATCCGCGATTATCACCCCGTTCTTAGCGGCGTGCTCAGAGGCAAGACGGTAAGCGTTAATTGAGATCGAGCGAGCTTTCTCCGCTAGTTCAACTCCAACTATTTCAATAGCCTCGTCGTAACTGATATTTATGTCATGACCTTCAGTAGCTTTTGTCGAGGGAGTAAATACTGGTTCGGGGAGCTGTTGGGCTTCAGCCAGTCCTTCCGGCAACGGAGTGCCGTGCATAGTCCCAGAACTTTGGTATTCCTTCCAAGCCGACCCTGTTATGTAACCCCGAACAATGCACTCAAGTGGGAGCATCTCCGCTCGTCGCACAAGTAATGCCCTTCCGGCCCAGTCAGGGCGCTTAGCTGCCTCAGGAAAGTCCACTGGATTGGAGGACACTAGGTGCGTTGGCGCAATCGATTTTAGGTAGTCAGCCCACCAAACCGTCATCGCACTGAGTACACGCCCCTTGTGGGGAATTGGTTCGTTGAAGACCACGTCAAATGCGGAAATTCGATCGCTCGCAACCATAAGAAGATGCCGCTCATCGACAACGTACATCTCTCTTACTTTGCCACTGTGTAGTAATTCGAGTTCGTTCACATCTCTTCTCTACTAGAGAATGGGGGACGGACGGTAGGACCCTACCCCTGGATATTTTGAATTTATTTTTGTTACAGACGAAAGAAAGTCCAATATCTGTGCATCAGCAAGCCCAATGAATACCTCCGGGTCCTGCAAAATCGCTTGGATCTCAAGCTCCTCCAAAGGCAGCCTTTGATCCGAAGCAAGACGGGCGAGCAGATCATTTTCGCCTGAAGCCGTTTCTCTCACAGATAAAGCAGCCGCAACTGCATGTTCCTTAATTACTTCATGGGCTTCTTCCCGGCCTGCGCCGGCCTTTACGGCTCCCATCAATATTCGTGTTGTTGCCAAAAATGGAAGATAGTGCTCCAGCTCTCTTTGAATTGCATGCTCGTAGGCACCGAAACCATCCAGAACCGTCAACGTTGTTTCTATAACTCCATCAATTGCAAAAAAAGCATCAGGCAGAGCGACCCGACGAACAACCGAGCAACTCACGTCTCCTTCATTCCATTGATCCCCGGCTATCGCCGAAACCATTGTTAGGTGCCCTCGAAGTACGACTCCGAGACCATTGATCCGTTCAGCTGAACGGCTATTCATTTTGTGAGGCATAGCAGAGGAACCAACTTGTCCTTCGCTGAACCCTTCCGTTGCAAGATCCAAACCAGCCATCAACCGAATCTGAAGAGCTATATTGCCCATTGGGCTCATCACTTGGACTAACGAACTGACAACATCGAGATCTAAAGATCGCGGATATACCTGTCCGACAGCACCCATGACATTCTCGAACCCAAGTTGACTCGCAACCGTGCGCTCTAAAGTCTCAACCTTTTTTTGGTCACCTTCAAAAAGATCAAGCAAGTCCTGCTGGGTCCCAACTGGTCCTTTAAGACCGCGTAATGGATAGCGCTCTATGAGTTCTTCAATCCGGCTAAAAGCAACCAGCATCTCCTGCCCGATGTTTGCAAATCGCTTTCCCAAGGTAGTCATTTGGGCAGGCACGTTGTGAGATCGCCCAGTGATAACCGTTTTTTGATGATGCGCTGCTAATTCAGCAAGTCTCGCTAAAACAGCGACTACCCGATCGCGCACAAGGATCAGGGACTGCTTTATTTGAAGTTGTTCAACGTTCTCAGTCAGATCTCTTGAGGTGAGCCCCTTGTGGATATGCTCAAACCCTGCCAGCGACGAAAATTCTTCAATTCGCGCTTTAACGTCATGAAGCGTCACCCGTTCGCGCTGGTCGATTGAGCCTAAGTCCACAACCTCTTTTACTGACCGGTAAGCCTCAAGTACTCGTTCCGGGATATCAATACCCAGTTCGTTTTGCGCTTCAAGAACTGCTATCCAGAGTTCGCGTTCTAATACGACTTTTCTTTCCGCTGACCAAATTCCAACCATTTCGCTGGATGCATATCTGCTGGCCAGCACGTTAGATATCGGCGGGGTTTCGTTTGTCACCTTGCACCTTCATCCCTAAATCGCTGAAGCTGTGCCACTAAATCGCCATTGCTTAGCGACAATATTTCAACTGCTAATACACCTGCATTAGCGGAGCCATCAACTGCAACCGTGGCAACTGGTATCCCCCTAGGCATTTGTACTGTCGATAGGAGGGCATCCATTCCTCCACTGATGCCACCGGAAAGCGGAACCCCTATGACTGGAATTGTTGTGTGCGCCGAAACGACTCCTGCAAGATGGGCAGCCATACCGGCTCCGCAGATAATGACGCCGAACCCGTTACTTCTGGCATTAGACGCGAACTCAGCCACCTCCTCCGGCGTTCGATGCGCAGACATGACGTGAACTTCATGCTCCACTCCAAAGCGAGTAAGCATCTCGGAAGCTCCAGCCATCTTTTCGTCATCACGAGGTGAGCCCATGAGTATCGCTACCTTCATTTTTCCTCCTAATCAATTTCCGTTTGAACTGAAGCACCGATATCAGTTCGGTACTGCATACCTTCCCAAGAGATGAGTTCGACAGCCTGGTACGCGATAGCTCGTGCCTTCTCTAAGCTCGAAGCCCGACCACAGACATTTAGAACACGTCCACCATTCGTAATTAGCTCACCGTTCTCATTTTTATCTACGCCAGCAAAGTAGACACTCGCACCATCTATCGCCAGCGCTGCATCAACACCGAGAATTACGTGACCGGTTGTCGGCTTGCTGGGGTAGCCCGCTGAAGCAAGAACGACAGTCACCATCGCGTCATCATCAACAGTTGGCACAGTACTTAGGTTGCCTTCAGCGGCTTCCATCAAGATTTCAGCAAAGTTTCCTCTGAGCCGCGGAAGTATTACTTGAGCCTCAGGGTCACCGAATCGGACATTAAACTCTAGAAGTTTAGGACCGTCCTCGGTCATCATGAACCCAGCGAATAGCACACCCCGGTAATCAATATTGCGGTTCTTTAATTCCTCAACCGTGGGGTGCACTGCGATTTCCATAAGGTCGTCAAGCTGAGATCTTTGTATTTCTGGTATTGGTGAGTAACAACCCATCCCGCCCGTGTTCGGACCTAAATCTCCATTACCTAGGCGTTTGTGATCTTGGGCCGAGGTCGGGACTAAAACCGCTTTCTGACCGTCACAAATAGCAAACAGAGAAAGTTCAGGGCCTCGCAAACCTTCTTCGATTATCACTCGACGGCCCGCATCACCAAAGGAAAGGCCAGCTAACTTTGTTTCGATATCCGCTTTTGCGTCACTGTAATTATCAGTTACCAGAACTCCTTTACCGCCAGCGAGCCCGTCTGTCTTAATTACGAACGGTGGACTCATTGACGATAGAAACTCAATGGCTCGGTCCACTTGCGACGATTCGAAAGACCCGTAGCGGGCTGTCGGCACCCCCGCTGCATGAACAACATCTTTCATCCAGGCCTTCGACCCTTCTAATAAAGCGCCATCCGAACCAGGGCCAAATACTTTGTGACCTCGTAAACGCAACTCATCTGCTAGCCCATCGACCAGTGGAATTTCCGGACCTATTACGAACAAGTCCGCGTCGACTTCAATTGGCGGTTTATCAGTACTTTCAGGCACCGCTAGCGAGCCTGGAGTAATTATTACTTCCGCATCGCGAGACAAGGTCTCTAGAAATGCATGCTCGCGTCCGCCAGATCCGACGACGCAAACTTTCATGCCGCAAACCGTAAATATTGCTCGCGTCCTGGACCTACGCATACAAATCGCACTGGTACCCCCATTTGGCGTTCTAGAAATGAGATGTACTCAACAGCCTCTCTTGGCAAATCTTCGCGTTTCGTTACTTCCGAGAGATCTCTTTGCCAACCAGGAAATTCTGCATAGACGGGCTTTGCTCGGTCGTGCATCCGGCGAAGGTGCGGAAGGTACTCGTACCTCTGACCGTCTACTTCATAGGCAACACAAACCTTGATTGTCTCCAACTGGTCGAGAACATCGAGTTTTGTGAGAGCAATTTCCGTGCAGGCGTTTAATCTCACAGCCTGCCGCGCCATAACTGCATCAAACCAGCCAACTCGGCGGCGTCTTCCGGTGTTCGTCCCGTACTCGCGACCAACGTCCACAAGAAGATCACCTACCTCGTCATTCAATTCCGTTACAAATGGCCCAGATCCAACTCGGGTCAAATAGGCCTTAGCGATGCCAATGACTTGATCGATAGCCCCGGGTCCAATACCCGAACCAACAAGCGCATAACCCGCAACAGGATTTGATGAAGTGACAAAGGGATAGGTTCCGTGATCCAGATCAAGGAAAGTAGCTTGCGCTCCTTCGAATAGAACACGTTGCCCAGCATGAAGAGCCTCATGCAGATGCCCGATTGTGTCGCCTATGTACGGAGCCACGCGGGGCGCTACTTCTTGAATTAATTCATCTGCCAAAGCATCGGGGTCCACGCCTTCATGCCCGTATACATCCCGAAGTAGCACGTTTCGCTCAGCTAACGCACTATTTAGACGGAGACGCAAATGATCCGGATCAAGTAAATCTTCCACCCGAATCCCTATACGCGAAGCTTTATCTGCATAAGCCGGGCCAATACCCCGCTTCGTTGTCCCAATCTTGTTTTCACCGAGCTGTGCTTCAGCTAATTCGTCGAGGATTTGATGATAAGGGAGCACCAGATGCGCTTGGGGGCTCAGCATCAGACGCGCACAATCAACACCCTTTTCGCTTAAAGCATCAATCTCCGCCAGCAACACATATGGGTCAACAACAACGCCATTCCCAATTATTGGCACTACATGGTCATACAAGATCCCGCTCGGAATAAGTTGCAAGGCAAATGTTTCTCCATCGACAACAAGAGTGTGACCTGCGTTATGTCCACCTTGATAGCGAACGACATGAGCGCATTCTCTCGCAACCACATCTACGACTCGGCCTTTGCCTTCATCGCCCCACTGTGTACCCACCACTATTGATCCCGGCACGGGTAGCTCCAAACGTCAGCTGTTGACGTTGTCTGATCCTAATTGAGGAGGAGAGAATTTCTAGGACGAATTAGCGACGATCTTGGGTTTTCAGACAAGATTTATCTCGCACGCGTTATCGGCGACGCCTGGGGTCGAGCCATGGAACCACCGATTGTCTTAGGGGAACGAGATCTCGTCTGTATTCTCGACGAGCTTCCATCAAAGTTGTCGCTGCTGTTGAGCGTAATTCTTGTAGCTCTGACTCGATCCTTGCTAAGCGTTGCTCAAGTTCAAGAACACGTTTTACGCCAGCCAAATTCAAGCCTTCGTTTGTTAATTCTTGGATACGCCGCAGAAGCGCTATATCTATCTCGCTATATCTACGACTGCCGCCTGGAGTCCGGGCCGGCTCAAGCAGACCCTTCCTTTCGTATATCCGTAGCGTTTGCGCGTGGACACCCGCTAACTCAGCTGCAACAGAAATCACGTAAACCGCTCTGGTTGGGTCTGACGCGGAAGACATTGAAGCCATTATTTTTCCCCCTCTTCAACATAGTCGCGCGGAGACCAGTCTGTTACTTCACGTAAAGCCTCGAGCGCAGCTTGTTCTTTTGGAGTCACTTCAGAAGGCACTGCTATCTCGACAGTAACTAAAAGATCTCCCTTAGCTTTAGCCGTGGCCACACCTCGCCCCTTCACCCGAAAAGTCGTTCCCGATTTAGTGCCGGGGGGGACTTTCAACGTGACAGTTGAATAGTCGTACGTGGGGACCTTAATTTCTGAACCAAGCACAGCTTCAGGAAACGTGACTGGAACCGTGAGGGTCAAATGTTTTCCATTTCGCCCGAAAATGTGGTCAGGTAGCACCTCAACAACGACATATAGGTCACCATGCGGGCCACCATTCCTGCCTGCTCCGCCTCGACCCGCTATACGTATGCGTTGGCCATCATCGACTCCGGGAGGAATTCTGACCTTGGCCTGTCGACGATCCGATTCTGCTGTTGCACCGAGAGCAACATTCGTGGTGACCCCATCGATGGCGTCACGGAAACCAAGGTGAATGCGAGTTTCCTGGTCAACCCCCTTCATTGGGACTGGACCGCGTGGCCCCCCTCCAAAAAGATTTCCAAACATGTTCCCAAGATCATCAAAATCTTGAAAGCGAGCGTTGAAGCCATCAGCGCCTGAGGAAAATCCGCTAGCGGCTGACGGTCCTAGCCGGCGGGCCTCGTCGTATTCTTCCCTTTTGCTGTCATCTCCCAGAACATCGTAGGCGGCGGAAACTTCTTTAAAACGCTCCTCGTCCCCCCCTTTAGCGTCAGGGTGATGTGATCTAGCTAGCTTTCTGTAGGCCTTGGTTATTTCTTTGGAGGAAGCGCTCGAGGGCACTCCCAGGATCCGGTAGTAATCTTTTTCAAACCAGTCGCGCTGGACTGCCATCTCTCACCTCCCTACATCAATGAATCAGCTCTACTGTTCCCGCACCTTCACCATGGCCGGGCGCAAGACCGATGCCCCCCACTTATAGCCAGGTCGAAATTCTTCAACCACGATTTGCTCGTCGCCATCGCCAGTTTCAAGAGACATAGCTTCATGCTCATTGGGATTAAAAGAAGACCCCAAGGCCTCGATTCGGACTAGGCCAAAGTTTTTTAGAGCCGTTCCCAGGGCACTATGAATCGGCGCAACATCTTCAAGGCCTTGGGCATCTGCAGCATCGCATGCATCAAGAATCGGTAGCAGAGCTTCAGCGATGCCTGAGACACCAACCGCAACCCTTTGTTCCAGTTCTTTCGCGCTACGTCTTCTAAAATTTTCAAACTCAGCTTGAAGACGCTGTATTGAATCCTTGAGGTCGTCTCGTTCCGCTGTGACCTGCTCTAATGACTCGATCAAGGTCTCAACTGAGATCACGTCGGGATCCGGCGAGTCATCAGAAGAAAATTGTTCATCGCTATCCGATACAGCATTTTCATCAATATCAACCAACTCGGGGTTCGAGTCAGCTAGATCTAGTTGGTTCTGTCCCGTTTCCTCTACGCCGTCGATGGTCACTTGTCCTCGTCAATAATTTCTGCGTCGACTACATCATCTCCGCCATCGGCATCAGATGAACCCCCACTATCTGCTTGTTGCGCTGCTGTTTCGTAGAGTTTTTGGCTAAAGCTTTGACTGACCTCAGTTAGGTTTTCAGTAGCAGTTCGAATGGCATCAGCGTCTTCAGATTCATTCTCTAGAACTTCTTTGAGTTTGTCCAAGGCTGTTTGCACTTCAGCCTTATCGTCATCCGATACTTGCTCTCCCTGGTCGGCTAGAACTTTTTCGACCTGATAGACCAATGCGTCAGCGTTATTACGCACTTCGGCAGCCTCACGCCTTTGTCGGTCCTCCTCTGCATGCGATTCAGCGTCCTTGACCATCTGGTCAATATCATCGTCACTTAGATTTGACTGACCACTTATCGTGATTGACTGTTCTTTGTCTGTTGCTCGATCTTTTGCAGAGACATTTACGATTCCGTTCGCGTCAATGTCAAACGTCACTTCTATTTGAGGCACACCACGAGGAGCTGGAGGAAGATCGACCAATTGAAATTTACCGAGTGTTTTGTTCCCCGAAGCCATCTCCCGCTCACCTTGCAATACGTGAATCTCAACTGAGGGCTGCATGTCATCAGCGGTGGTGAAAACTTCCGTTCGTTTTGTGGGGATCGTGGTATTACGTTCTATTAGACGAGTCATCACCCCACCTTTCGTTTCAATACCGAGACTTAATGGCGTTACATCAAGCAACAGCACATCTTTGACGTCGCCTTTTAATACGCCCGCCTGAACTGCCGCACCAACAGCCACAACTTCGTCAGGATTAACCCCTTTGTGAGGCTCTTTACCTGCAATTTCTAGAACAAGATCCTGCACTGCTGGCATCCGGGTGGAGCCACCAACCATGATTACGTGATCGATGTCACTTGATTGCAGATTCGCGTCGTCAATTGCTTGTTTGAATGGTGCCCGGCATCGTTCGACTAGGTCACTCGTTATTTCCTGGAATCTAGATCTACTTAGCTCATAATCGAGGTGGAGGGGTCCGCTATCTGTAGCCGTAATAAAGGGCAGATTGATTTGCGTTGTTTGCTTGGAGGAGAGATCTTTCTTAGCTTGCTCCCCTGCCTCCTTAAGACGCTGAAGTGCCATAGCGTCAGCTTTCAAGTCAACGCCATGGTCGCCTTTAAAGGAATCAGCTAACCAATCGATAACCCGCTCATCCCAGTCGTCTCCACCAAGTCGAGTGTCTCCAGCGGTTGACTTAACCTCAAAAACACCATCGCCGATTTCGAGAACCGAAACATCGAAGGTTCCACCTCCAAGGTCGAACACAAGAATGGTTTGATCTTCAGTCTCTTTATCCAAGCCATAGGCGAGGGCAGCTGCTGTCGGCTCATTGATTATCCGGAGGACATCCAAACCCGCAATTTGGCCTGCTTCTTTGGTTGCAGTTCGCTGGGCATCATCAAAATACGCGGGGACCGTAACAACAGCTTCCGTTACCTCTTCGCCAAGATATTGCTCTGCGTCGAGTTTCAACTTCTGCAGTACTCGCGCTGCTACTTCTTGAGGCGTATAAGCTTTATCGTCGATTTCAACGGTCCAGTTGGTGCCAACGTGTCGCTTTACGGAGGATAATGTGCGATCGGGATTAGTAACGGCTTGTCTCTTCGCGACTTCACCGGTGAGAACTTCGCCGTTCTTTGAGAAAGCGACGATGGAGGGTGTTGTGCGATCGCCTTCAGCATTTGCAATCACAGTGGGTTCGCCACCTTCCATGGCTGAAACAACTGAATTCGTAGTTCCGAGATCTATGCCAACTGCCTTGGGCATGAATTAACTCCTGCTAGTTAGTGTGGTCAGGTTGTCATCGGTTCAAATCAATATTTTCACTAATTATCTTGATACCGATAATAAACCATCATAAAAGTTGAGTGTCCTATTTACAACTTTTATGTATATAAAAGTTTATCAACTTCAAAGCAGTGCGGCGGCTATTGTGACCCATATGGTCAAAAAACCACCGTGTTTGGTGCTTCTACGTCATGGGCAGAGCCAATGGAATCTTGATAATCGTTTCACGGGCTGGTTCGATATCGAGTTGACCAAGCAGGGAGTCGCAGAAGCAAAAAAGGCCGGTCATTCGCTCAAAGCTGCTGGGGTTCAACCAGATATCGTTCATACCTCCCTCCAGACCCGAGCTATTTTGACCGCCAACCTGGCTCTTGCTGAATGCAATCGCTTATGGATTCCAGTACATCGAACTTGGCGCCTTAACGAGCGCCACTATGGAGCTCTTACTGGCCTAAACAAGGATGAAACATCAGAGAAGTTCGGCGTTGACCAGGTACGAAAGTGGCGTCGTAGCTACGCAACCCCCCCGCCATTGATGGAGGACGACCACCCACACAACCCGAACACCGACCAGCGTTACCGATCAGTACCCAATCACCTACTACCACGAGGAGAATGCCTAGCCGACGTAGTAGAACGTCTTGTCCCCTTCTGGGATGAGGTCCTTGTGCAAGATCTTCACGACAACGAGGTTGTCCTGATCGCGGCTCATGGAAACAGCTTGCGAGCGCTGGTAAAATATTTAGAGAACATCGACGATGAACAAATCGTTGATATCGAAATCCCAACCGGCGTGCCAATCGTCTACGAACTGGACTCCGACTTTAATCCTTTGAAATCAATACCTTTGGTTGAGAGATTCTTAAGCTAACTCATATTCGGGGCCACAAGGCAGCGAAAACTGGTTGCCCTGTGGTTCTAAATTTGAATGAGAAAAAAACCCAAGCGAGGCAGATGGGACAGATTGGGACTGGAACTCAGAATTACACTGCCCACTCGAAAAGCTCCGCTCTAAAGGCTGCCTCACGCATTCGCCGAGTTAGCGCTTGGTCTTGGATTGGGTCTCCGGTGGTTTAGATCTCTGGCAAAATAACTACATGGACGTCATTCTCACAGGCACTGGAAGCCCCTTGCCTGATCCCAATCGAGCAGGCCCCTCCACCCTGATCAAAGTCAGTGACTGTCATGTCCTTGTCGACGCTGGTCGCGGGGTAGTCATGAGAATGGCTGGAGCCGGGTCATTGCCATTATTTCTGAGCGCCGTTCTCATCACCCACTTACACAGTGATCACATCTGCGACCTCAACGATGTCATCACTACTCACTGGATTATGAGTCAAGGTGACGCAGTGCTTTCTATATACGGTCCTCTAGGCACGGAGGAATTTGTGAACAGGCAGATTCACGCCTTAGAGGCAGATATCAGTTACCGGATCGAACATCACCAAGAACTGACCAATGGCCCACAGGTCCAAGTGGTTGAACTCGCTCCCGGGGAACACTTCACGATTGGCGAGGTTTTCGTTAGAACCGAAGCCACTGAACACGCTCCGGTCAAGCCAACTTTGGGTTACCGCATAGAACACAACGAGTTATCCGTAGCGTTAGTTGGAGACACCGTTCCCTGTGAAGGCGTTGATGAACTAGCGAGAGACGTCGATGCTTATGTCCAGACGGTTATCCGCAGTGACCTTGTTGGCTTGAGTCCAAATTCTATGATGCTTGACATTTTGGATTACCACTCAGATGTACAACAAGCAGCGCAAACCGCAGAGCGGGTGAACGCCAAAAGGCTCCTCCTCACACACATGGTGCCAGCGCCAAATAAGGAGCAATACAGCGAATGGGTTAGCGAGGCCCGGAAACACTTTCGCGGAGAAATCGTCATAGGTGACGACCTCACAACCGTTTCCCTGCAAAGGACACCATGACGACCTTGGTGTCCGGGCTCGGCACCTAGGTCGTTATTTTATTGAGCTCTCTTGAGCGCTTTCATTAGTTTGAAATACAGCGCGGCACCGAAGGCCAAAATTACGACAATGCCTATTGGTAATGAAGTGGCCACTGCGGCGAAAGCTCCTACAGCAACGCCTACAAGGCCAGCCGATGGTTTGACTCTCATTTTAGGTCACGTCCTCTTCAAGATCGTCAGCCATCGCCAGTCGGGTCAATCGCATTGCGTGTTCGAGTGTCGATAGCGCAACACCTCGAACGACATCAAGTGCAGCCGATGGTTTGAAGCTCACTCTTCACATTCTAAAGACGCAGCCCTTCAAGGACCCGTGTAACTCTGCACGAACGACCAACGACAGAACCTTGGGCGGGGTATCGATAACGAGCTGAACAACGCGCCGAGCAGGAATCAGAACAGACAACCAAGCTATTTATCCCTGGAATAGTGCAAGAGGAGGATTGGTCATTTGGTTCCGATACCGACGCTACGAAAATGATGGCTAATTGTTGGGCACACGAGCTCGATTACTTGCTTCCGTTGGACTCCTGCTCCGATGGCCTATTTTCGACCACTTGTTCGGGGTCTCCCAGATAGGGGAATCGAATTAGCTTGCTTAATTCTGGGATGCTTCGAGAAAAACACAAGCCAGCCACATTTTCTCATACTTATATACGAATAAGAGCGCTTCTGATCGAAGTGGATAATTACAAAGCGTCAACGCCACGCTCGCCGGTCCTGATCCGGCTAACGCTTTCGACCTCCGTCACCCATACTTTCCCATCTCCAATTTTTTCGGTTCGAGCAGCCTCGACAAGACAATCGACAACCCGCTCGGTATCTGCAGCGTCTACCAAAATCTCGACTCTTACCTTCGGGATGAAGTCAACGTGATATTCCGTCCCTCTGTAGGTTTCGGTATGCCCACCTTGCCTGCCGAAACCTCGCACTTCAGAGGCAGTCAAACCTTGGACATTTGTATCCTGCAACGCCTCGACGACAGCCTCGAGGCGGTGAGGCTTGATGACAGCTGTTACCAAACTAACCATGGGAATACCTCCCCTAAAAACTTACGGCGTAATTACCTTCTCACGCAACGGGCCGAACAGCCAGCGCCAATGCGGGAGAGACCGAAATTTCCCCATTACTAATTTTCCAATCGCTTAGTCGAATCCGGCAAGCCTCTGGGTTCCTCCGCAGAAAGCAAAGCAACCTTGATCACTAATCAGTACTGTTCTTGAGCTATACGTCCGATAAGTTGGCGTATGTGAAAGCACGCGTAAAGCCTCATCACATTGCGCTCGCCATTGGAGTGGCGTTCGCTTCTGTGACGGCAATTTCCGGAGTCGCAGCATCAGTCTTCGATTTTCAAAACAACAACGCCGTTCACCGCCAGGTGTTCGGCAACATACCCGGGTCCCTAAAGCTGGCGTTTTATGTAATTACCCCACTGCTTCTGATCTTCGGCTCATGGAATTTTGCTCAACGAGTCAAAAACTGGGAACGGGGTGCCCCAGACCGACGGCCGACTACAAGCAAAAACGCCAAGCGACGTATTAACGATTATCGGTCAGGAGTGTTAATGCAAACGCTTTTGCGTGACCCTGCCGCAGGGATAATGCATGCACTTCTTTACTACGGTTTTTTGGTTCTGCTTGCTGTCACTACGACCTTAGAAATCGATCACCAGTTACCTGAGCGGCTTAAATTTTTGCACGGTGGGACTTACCAAGGGTTTAGCTTTGTCGGGGATTTGGCTGGCCTTGCTTTCACGGTCGGCATGGTGTGGGCCATAATTCGGCGTTATGTGCAAAAGCCTTATCGAATAAGAATCAAAACAAGACCTGAACACGCTTTGATCCTTGCCGTTCTCCTCGGTTTAGGAGTAACAGGCTTCGCAGCAGAAGGTTTCAGGATCGCGGTGGAAGGTCGGCCTGCGTACGAACAATGGTCGTTTATTGGCTACCCGCTGTCTGCTCTTTTTGATCAAGTGGCGACAGTTGCGGGTTGGCATCAAGCCATGTGGATCGCTCATGTCGCATGCTTCATGGCGTTTTTAGTGATGCTCCCAGTAACCATGCTTAGGCACATGTTTACATCACCGTTGAACATGTACTTAAAGGACCGAGAACGCCCCAAAGGGGCGATGCGCGCTCTTCCCGATTTGATGGAAGCTGAAGACATCGAGACTATTGGAGCTTCGGTAATCGAAGACTTCACTTGGAAACAACTCCTCGATACCGATAGTTGCACTATGTGCGGACGATGCACCGCTGTGTGTCCAGCCCACGCAACTGGGAAACCGTTAGATCCCAGAGAAATCGTATTGAAAACCGGCGAAGTGATGGCAGCAACGGGCGAGCATGGGGCCGTCTCACCCCCTATTGGTGTCGACACTGAAATAACGGTGAGCGCCAATAATTTATTTGAGCGCATAAGTAATGAAGAGCTTTGGTCTTGCACCACTTGCCGCGCATGTGATGAAAATTGCCCCGTAAACATCGAAATTCTCGACAAAATTCTAGATATGCGCCGGTATTTAACCCTCATGGAAAGCGATTTCCCAAATGAACTTGGCGGTGCCTTTCGGGGAATGGAAAACAACGCTAATCCCTGGAACATGGATAACAGCGAAAGAGCCAATTGGGCAGCGGATGTTGACGTTGAAATAGTCGACCCTTCAGACCCGTTCCAGCATGAATATCTCTATTGGGTCGGCTGCGCAGGATCCTTTGATGACAAAAATCAAAAAGTGTCTGAAGCCACCACCAAGCTTCTAAAGCGCGCTGGCGTTGATTTCGCTATTTTGGGCGCCTCTGAAATGTGCACTGGCGATAGCGCTCGACGTTCTGGAAACGAATACCTCTTCCAAATGTTGGCATCTGAAAATGTGAACAACCTGAATGAGATGGGCGTCCAAAAAATCGTTACCCAATGTCCACATTGTTTCAACACATTGAAGAACGAGTACCCGCAGTACGGGGGCAATTGGGAAGTTATTCACCACACTCAATTCCTTGAGGAACTTGTTGAGTCTGGCGCGCTCGACCTGAGTGAAGCAAAACTCGACGAACGGATCGTGTACCACGACTCGTGCTACCTGGGCCGCCATAACGACGTATACATGTCACCTCGAAACGTTATTGGCAATCTCAGCGGTGTCGAAATTGTCGAGGCCCCAAGAAACGGGACCAAGGGAATGTGCTGCGGCGCAGGCGGTGCTCGCATGTGGATGGAAGAAACCATCGGGACAAAGGTGAATGATGAGCGATCTGAAGAGCTGATCAATACCGGTGCAAGTCGCATAGCTACGGCCTGTCCATTTTGCTACGTAATGATTGACGACGGAGTAAAAGGCAAGGGCTTTGAAGAGGACCAAGTAAAAGTTGCTGATATTTCAATTCACCTGGTCGAAGCTTTAGAAGCCGCTGACACCGACACCGTTATCGCTGACTGAAAATTCAATCAAAGTTTTCATGGAACCGACTAGGCGTAGGGCCTCTTTGTCCGCGGTACTTAGAACGGAGTGAGTCGGCTCCATAAGGAACATCAGCCGGGGTGGTCATTTGTATGAAGCTTATTTGGCCGATTTTCATGCCCGGGTAAAGAGTGATGGGAAGATTGGCCACATTTGACAGTTCAAGAGTCAAATGACCATCCCAACCAGCATCCACGAAACCGGCAGTCGTGTGAATCAGGAGACCCAATCGCCCCAGCGAAGACTTTCCTTCAATCCGCCCGACCAGATCATCAGGGATTGCTACTCGCTCAAGAGTTGCGCCTAAAGCAAATTCGCCGGGATGAAGTACAAACGAATCTTGACCCGTCACCACGACTTCTTCCGTCAGATCAGTCTGGTCTTCTTTCACGTCGATGACTCTTCGAGTGTGGTTTAGGAAAACCCTGAAGCGGTCATCTAAATGAAGGTCCACCGAGGAGGGCTGAATGTCCGCCATATCAAGGGGATCTATAACAATTCGGCCATTTGCTAAAAGTTCACGGATAGTACGATCAGACAGAATCATGGCGTTGAAATCCTAGCGTCAGCAACGGACAGCACTGAGTCGCATTGAACAGGTTTCGTGTTCAACTTAAATGGTGAGGCGATATCTCGTTAGACTCAAACAGACGATAGAAGCAATGCGCGGGTGTAGTTCAATGGTAGAACGTCAGCTTCCCAAGCTGAGAACGCGGGTTCGATTCCCGTCACCCGCTCCATACCGAGCTTCAGAGGCACGAAGGCGCTCTAAGCACA
>MDTB01055716.1_pt1 | contig 23724 bp, 21 predicted proteins | sample 811161 | NCBI WGS metagenome assembly MDTB01 (sample SAMN05326650, study PRJNA326480) | marine metagenome | isolation source: seawater | place: Mediterranean Sea | collected 2009
ACTACTTTCAGTTTCAAACTTGCCAAAGGGTGATATTTTTATCTTAGATGAGCCGGGCACTGCGTTAGATGCAGAAAACATGGAAGGGTTCGTCAGAATTTTAGATATGATTAAGAGCTATTATAAAACAGTCTTGCTCATTTCTCACATGGATGCGTTGAAAGATAACGCTGACATTATTATTAACATTGAAAAAAGGGGCAATTACGCACATGTCAGACATTAGTCTAATGGACCTTATGGAGGTCAAGAAATACCTAGATAAAGGTTCTCTTAAAGTCGTTGAGATCGTAGAAGACGACGGTGGAGGAGCTACGTTGAGCGTTGAAGTAACAGACGAATTTGTTACTTGGTTCAAGCAAAAAGAAGGATTAAAGCGCTGGAGCAATAAAAGATTCCAGAAGTTTTTCGACAATAATTTGCAAAAATTCTTACGTTTAGGGGTTCAAAGCAAAGAATAAACTAATTATGGTCAGGAGGATTTATTATGAGAAAAGGTACTCTTGATCGTATTTTAGAAAAAGCAGTTTCACGTAAGCTGTTTACATTTTTGACTGCTACAGGACTTATGTTGTGGTCGACTTTAGACTCGGAAACATGGGGAATGATTGCTGTTGTTTATATTGCCGGCCAAAGTGTCGTTGATGTTATGAAAACTTATCGTTACGGCGATTCTGGAGGCGAATAGTGAGTTGGCTTACATGGGAAGCTATCAAGCTTTTTACAGTCAAGGCTTGGGTTTGGTCTAAGCATCATTGGAAAATTATAGCGCTTGTAGTATGGACAATTGTTATATGGTTTGTTTCTAGAAAGAATGCAAAAGCCATGTTAAAGGTTCTAGAAACTACTAGAAAAAGTTATGAAGACGAAATTGATGCAATCAACTCTACGCATGCCGAAGAACAGCGTAAAAAGTCTGAAGCAGTTGATAGATATCACAGAGTAATAGACTCTATAGAGTCGCAATATAAAAATCAAAAAGACAAGCTTACTTTTGAAAAACGTGCAAGAATCAAAGAATTGGTAGACTCGCACGCTAACGACAAAGAAAGTTTAAATGAGGCTTTAAAAGGAGAATTTGGGTTTGAATATGTGGAATAAAGCTTTTGCATTTGTAATTTCTTTTACTATGGTGTTAGCGCCTGTCGCATATGCCGATGAAACTCCGCAATATACACATATGGAAGAAGGGCAAGCCGCTCCCTTTGCCGGCACCTTATTTAATCCTACAGCAACAGCAACTTTGATTGCGGAAAGCCAGTTTAGAATGTCTGATTGTGATTTGCGTGTTGAATTTGAAATTGGCAAAGTAGAAGCCAGATACCGTCTGGAATTAGATGTGCTGCAGGCTAGCTATGATTCATTAGATGAAAGACACAATCTTTTGATAGGCATCAAAGAGCAGGAAATTGAAACATATCGCACTATGGCTTTAGAACAACCGAACAAAAACAACCATTGGTGGTTAGCCGGCGGTATCATGACCGGTATTGGTCTAACATTGGGAGTTTTGTTTGCATCGCAGGAAATTGGAGAGTAATTTAAGCATGGGCAAGAAAGATTTAAACTATGTGGCCAAATTAGAAAAAGCAATTGCTGAAAAATATGGTGCAGAAACAATTCAAAGCCCTAAATCAAGCTGGACTGACGAAAAAGAAGCTGAATATTTAGAGCAATTAAAACTCTTAGCTGAAAAAGAAAGAATTTCTGCAGAAAAAAACGAGAAGACAGAAGTAAATGGTGTTTTGATTCCAAAAAAACTACTTAATAAAGACAGTAACAGGATTTGCGAAACATGCGGAGTCTATTCTTTTAAAAGCATTGACGATGTTTATATGAGTAAGTATTCTTGTTGCTATAAGTGCTTTGTACAGCATGTAGAACATCGAGAAGAACGCTGGGAAGAAGGTTGGAGGCCACAGAAAGACTAATATGAGTAAAAAATCAAATAAAAAGAACCTTTCAGAAGAAAGTAACGTTGAGTCTGCGTCTAGCAGAGTTCAAGCTCGCGCCCCTGCTGCCCAACAAGACCCAATGGACCGTATGTTGGAGCAAAATGAGGTAATAATCGACCAGCTTAAGAACATGGCAAACTCATTAAACGCATTGGTCTACTACTCGACTAAAACTAGGGGTGTTGCTGCTGACATTGAAAAAGATATCGGTGCTGCGTTTGTTACGGAAGCAACTAGGCAAGCCGGCGTTGAACAAACTTATCCAAGTGTTGATGCTACTGACCAACGAACCGATTTTCCCGGAACTGATGACCGAGTTGCGTATCCGGAAAATGTATCAGAATCTACCATGTCTGACCAAGATCTTAAAGATTTAATCAGGGAGCAACTATTTATTATAAGGAAAAACAAAAATGGCTAAATCAAATACAATCGAAATTATAAGAGGGATTGCTCAAGCTGCAGCCAATTCTTATGATGGCGCCCACGACAAAAGATATTCTTTTGACGGAGAGGAGCGCAAGGTTGGACTGAAACGAGAGAAAGGAGATCCTATAATTGATTCTAGAATTATGGACGGATTTAGTGTTCGGTTTCACGGGCCTATGCTGTGCATTCATTATCATGGGGAAATCAAAATTAAGGATGTGCATGATAAGAATTTTGAATCAGACATTGAGAGCATGATAGCGGATATCGCTAAGTTTCTCAGAAAAGAATACAAAAAAGTTACAGGCAATTCTTTAACATTGAGTGCTCAAGGCGAGCCTTTCATTGATGTTCAAAGTACCTCTAGAGTACGAGCTTGGGTTCAGGCTTATCGTAATTATAAAATCAGCGGAGTTTCCGATATAGAAGAAGTTGGACTTCCTTCTGAAGAGCGGCTCGACGACTCTATTAAGAAATTTTTGGCAATTGGAAAGGATAGCTATCCCAAGGCCAGCAAGCCAAAGAACGTTACTAGAAAAGGAGAAAAGGCATGATTTTAGAAGAACTACAGCAAATTTTGAGTGAGCTTTCACTGGCAGTTCGTGATGCAGAGAAGTTTGATAAAGGGAATGCTTCTGCCGGCCGCCGTGTTAGAAAATCGGCTATGGCTGCCATTAAGCAACTTAAAGAAATGAGAACGCACGTCATGGAAGAGTTGCACGAACGCGCAGAAAAATAACGAGGCATTATGGCTTATTCTCTGTCAAAGCAACAGAAAGTAAAAGAGATTGTTAAAAGCGGAAAGAACCCAGATTATTTCTTGAACAACTATGCCCGCATTTCACACCCACAGCAGGGCACTATTCCGTTTCGTACGTACGATTTTCAGGCAGATTTGCTAGAAAATTTTAATGACTATAGATTTACTGTAGTTTTGAAAGCGCGCCAGCTTGGCATTTCTACTATTGTGGCCGGCTATGTTACGTGGATGATGATGTTCCACCGAGACAAAAATATCCTTGTTGTCGCAACAAAGTTTACAACTGCTGCTAACTTGGTAAAGAAGGTAAAGCAAATTATCAAAAGATTACCAGAATGGATGCAAATTGCAGATATTACTACCGACAACCGTACTTCATTTGAGCTTTCTAATGGCTCTCAAATTAAAGCTTCTACGACGTCCGGGGATGCTGGTCGTTCCGAAGCTCTTTCTTTGTTGGTGATTGATGAGGCTGCGCACGTTGAAGGTTTAGATGAGTTGTGGACTGGTCTTTATCCCACTTTGTCAACTGGTGGCCGCTGCATTTCTCTGTCTACTCCAAACGGTGTTGGAAACTGGTTTCACAAAATATACACTGAGGCTGATTTAGGCGAAAACGACTTTTACCCTATTAGATTGCCATGGGATGTGCATCCGGATAGAGATAAGACATGGTATCAAAAAGAAACTAGGAACATGTCTCGTCGTGAAATTGCTCAAGAGCTAGAGTGTAATTTCAATACTTCTGGTGAGACAGTTATCCATCCTGATGATATTGCATGGATTGAAAAAACCAAGGCAGATCCAGAATACAGAACGGGATTTGATAGAAACTTTTGGATTTGGGAAAAATACGATCCCAGTTGCACATATCTTTTAGCTGCCGATGTCGCACGCGGCGATGGCGCGGATAACTCTACTTTTCACATATTTAACCTTACGACATCTGAGTTTGTTGCTGAGTATCAAGGAAAGCCAAGTTTAGATATGTATGCATCTATTTTAGATCAAGCTGGTCGAGAATATGGAAACTGCATGATGGTTGTTGAAAATGTTGGTATTGGAATATCCGTTTTAGAAAAACTTATAGGTCTCGATTATCCAAATTTGTACTTCTCTACCAAAGGCACTCACGAATACGTTGAACAATATCAAGCTGAATCGATGACTAACGCTATCCCGGGCTTTACCACTTCGTCAAAAACTAGGCCATTAATAGTCGCAAAGTTAGAAGAATTTGTGCGAAACAAACTAATTAAAATAAAATCTCCAAGACTTTATAAAGAGCTAACAACCTTTATATGGTACAACGGTAAGCCACAAGCCATGGGCGGCTACAATGATGATCTTGTCATTGCAGCCGCAATTGCATGTTGGATCAAAGATACTGTTTTACAAGTTAACAAAAGAGAGGTAGAATATAATAAAGCGTTATTGGGTTCAATGATTGTTGCTAATACAAAATTAAATACAAGAATTGATGGTATGGAAGGATATAAAAAATCTGAAAGCGCTTTTGAAACCGAGGATGAAAGAACTAATGCAGCAAAATATAGCTGGCTTTACAAAGGATAGGAAATAGTCGATGGCACCACGCAAAAAAAGAACAACAATGAAAGTTCGACGTAACAATAACCCGCGAAATCAAGAAACTGAATTATTTAAAAGGTTAACTCGATTTTTCTCCGGACCTATTGTTAATTATAGAACGCAGAATATTCGTCGATACCGCCGACGACACCTTGACAAATTTAATTTTAAATCTGCTAGCGGCAAACAGTTTAAAAGATCAGATCATAACCCATTTGCAGCTTTAGAAGCTGATTTGATGGCGAACCAGAATCGTTCGCAAAGATACACAGACTTTGACCAAATGGAGTACACTCCTGAAATTGCGTCGGCTCTTGATATTTACGCCGATGAGATGACTACATCTAGTGATTTGAAGCCTATGATGGAAATTAGATGCCCTAACGAAGAAATTAAAATTATTTTGCACAACCTTTATAACAACATTTTGAACTTAGAACACAACTTGTTTGGCTGGTGTCGCACAATGTGCAAATATGGCGACTTTTTCTTATATTTAGACATCGATGAAGAGATCGGAATTAAAGCATCAATTGGTCTCCCCTCGCAAGAGGTTGAGCGTATGGAGGGCGAAGATGAGTCTAATCCAAATTATGTTCAATACCAGTGGAACTCTGGCGGTATGACTTTTGAAAATTGGCAGTTAGCTCATTTTCGTATCTTAGGTAATGATAAATATTCTCCGTATGGTACTTCTATTTTGGAAGCTTCAAGGAGAATTTGGCGCCAATTAACAATGCTTGAAGATGCAGTTATGGCTTACCGCATTGTGCGCTCCCCTGAACGTCGAGTGTTCTATATTGATGTTGGTAATATCCCTCCAGAAGATGTAGAGCAGTACATACAGAAAGTTATGACGCAAATGAAACGTAATCAGGTCATTGACCCTGATACTGGTCGTGTAGATTTACGCTATAACCCTCTTAGCATTGAGGAAGATTATTTCATCCCAGTAAGAGGGGCTACCTCTTCTAGAGTAGAATCTCTTTCTGGCGGCTCGTACACAGGTGATATCGATGATATCAAATACTTGCGAGACAAACTGTTTGCTGCTTTAAAGATTCCCCCGTCTTACCTATCAACACAGGATGATGGTGGCGAAGACAAGACTACTTTAGCGCAAAAGGATATTAGATTTGCTAGAACTATTCAACGTTTGCAAAGAGTTGTTGTATCCGAGTTAGAAAAAGTTGGAATCATTCACTTGTATACGCTAGGCTATAGAGGTGATGACCTTCTTTCTTTTAAAATAGCGCTCAACAACCCATCTAAGATTGCTGAATTGCAAGAATTGGAACACTGGAAAACTAAGTTTGACGTTGCAGCTTCTGCGACTGAAGGGTTCTTTAGTCGTCGATGGATTGCAGAACATGTATTTAGCCTGTCTGATGAAGAATTCTTGAGAAACCAGCGCGAAATGTTCTACGATAAGAAGTTTGAAGCTATGCTGGAAGTTGAAGCAGAAGCCATTGTTCAAGCCGGCTCTGTAGAAGCTGAAGCAGGTGCGCTTGATATTGCTGAAGAAGAAGGCCTGACAGGTCCACCCGGGGAGCCACCTCCCGAAGAAGGCGGCCCACCCCTCCCCGGCGCTGAAGGAGAGATGCCAGCCCCGGGAGGAGAAATGCCGGCAGAAGCAGAGGATGAGGGGATGTTGTTAGCTGAACCTGCAAAGCGAAAAGATGATGATGAGTATACCGTATATCATACAAGAAATGGCAATCAAGCAGTGAAGAGGCAGTCTGATGGAGCAGTGACCACGCCGAATGCTAAGGGCAAATGGACTTACCCGGCCAAGCGAGACCATCGAGCAGATGGTGCAAGGAAGAGATCACAGCAGTCAAAATGGGATCCTTTTCACCGTTCAGACTCGATCTTTCCGGGATTTCGTGGACCGCATAGCCTAGATACTATTTCTCATGGTATTTATGAACAAAAAGAAACTACTTATAATCAGCAAGAAGAACAATTGTTTGAAATTAGCAAAGATACCATGAATTTGATAGAAGAACTGGAGAGAAGAAAACTCGATGAAACTGAAACATAATAAAAAAAGAAATACTGCCTTTTTGTACGAAACTTTGATTGTCGAACTTACAAAAGCCGTTATGAAAAATGATGGCTTGACTAAGCAATTTATTGTAACGACTTTAAAAGAACATTTTAAACCTTCCACAGTTTTGTGGGAGGACTTACAGTTTTACAAAGCTTTATCCGAACCTGAAGAGTTAGACCTCTACACTGCAGAAAAATTAATATTCGAAGTTAAGAAAGATCGTGCAATGATTGATGCAAAAAACCTTTTTACCGAACAAAGCAGACTCATTAGAAAGATTAATAAAAATTTATCTAAATCTGTATACTCCAATTTTGTTCCCGGATACCGTTCCTTGGCCACAATTTCGCAAATTTTTAATCAAGACTTGACCACTAAACAAAGAGTCTTGTTGGAGAAAGAACTTATGAAGATTCTACTAACTCCAGAAGAGAGCCTTCAGGCACCCCAAGAAAAAATTGTCCCAATTGATAGCTTGTCGTATAAGCTTTTTGTCAACAAGTTTAATGAAGAGTACGGTTCAAGTTTGTTAGAAGAGCAAAGAGCACTTTTATCTAAATTTGTTATGTCGGTTTCCGACAACGGGCTTAGCCTAAGAGTTTATCTTAATGAAGAACTGCATCGACTTCGATCTATAATTTCTCAATCTTTGATGTTGAAAGAAGTAAAGACAGATCATAGGATGACAAGGGCTACTCAAGATGTTATTCAAATTATTGAATCTTTTAAAAATGTTACCGAGATTGATGAGAAGATGCTTAGAAGAATATTAGACATGCAGACTTTAGCTAGCGAGATTGAAAATGGCGATTGATATTAAAGTAGGAGATGAGGATCAGGATTCTGCTTCAGGTGAAGAAGAAAAGGACTTAAACACTCAAGCCTCTATGAAAATGGTTGCTCGTAGCGCTGTAGACGGCAGCGTTATGGTCTTTGATCATCCAGATATCGACATTATCTTAATGCCAGACAAAGGCAAGGTTCTTACATTGCCTAAAGATTTGATGACTGACGATGTGTATGAAACTCAAAGTCATCTTTTTAAACATTTAACTAAAAAAGGCTTAATTGAGTATGACAGCATCAGGGGTGGCAACGTTTACGGCTCGCTTGAAGCTTCTTTGCAAAGATCAGCCACCGAAGGCGAGGGTGGTAATCCCGCTCAGTTAACTCTTTTTCAAATTGGCAGGTTTATTGAAGACGAAAGGCCTTATTTTGAATCTGAGCGCGCTTACCTTGAGCAAGAAGAAGAGAGACTTTTGGATCCAGACTCTGATGATACTACTGAATTGGGCGAAGTGCCGCACGCATCTACCAAGGGCTCTATTCGACCCGGCTGGATTCGCGGTCCCTTCGGCATTTACGACATGTATAGGGTTTAAGCGTGCTTGGACTAATCTATTTTATATTGGCAGCATATGGCCTAACCCAAATTTTAGTTTATGGTTCCATATTCAACAAAATTAGACCTAGCAAAACTTGGTTAGCCGGCTTCGGCGAATTGTTTCACTGCCCAATGTGCATGGGCTTTTGGGTTGGAGCATTTTTGTTTGGAATAAATGGTTTTACAGAACTATTTACTTTTGATACTACAATAGCTAACTTATTTATATTGGGTTGGCTTTCATCTGGGACATCATATATTCTAAATATGGTTATTGGAGATTGTGGGTTTAAAATTGAAAACACTAGGAGTAACGACAATGAACACTAATATCTGGACATCAAAGTGGATGCTGCAGCCCGTTAGGCATTGCTGTAAAGGCTCTTAAGGCACGCGGGTCGCGCCCGCAATTGTGGAGTTGTAATGAGTAAAAAATTATTAAGAGAATATTATGAGCTTTGTGACGGGGGTTCTTGCCCTGATTTGTTAACTGAAGCCGAAAAGAAGTTTGTTGCAAATGGAGGCATAATTCTGTCTGGCAAACTTCAAGAAGCTGATGCTAAAAATGGCAATGGTAGAGTTTACCCTAAAAATATCTTAGAAAGAGAAATGAAGAATTATAAAAAACTAGTCTCTGAGTGACGAGCGCTTGGAGAGTTAGATCATCCTGATGATTCTGTTATTAATCTTCGAAATACTTCCCACGTTGTTACTGAAGTTTGGTGGGATAAAGATAATCCAAACGCTGTGATGGGAAAAATTGAGTGTCTAAACACGCCATCCGGTAAAATATTGCAAGAATTAGCTCGGGCAGGCGTTAAGCTTGGTATTTCTTCAAGAGGCTTAGGCTCTGTTAAAGAAGAGCGAGGTAAAACTATAGTGGAAGATGATTTTCAACTAATATGTTTTGATATGGTTTCTGAACCATCAACAAATGATGCGTTTATGATTAGAGAGAATAAACTAAACAAGTCTAACCTTTTTGGCAAAGCTGATCGAATAAATCGAGCTTTGAATGAGGTATTGAGAGAGGACAATGAATAAAAAACAATTGAAAGAAACGTTAAAACCTTTGATAAAAGAATGCGTAAAAGAAGTAATTATCGAAGATGGCCTTCTTTCCGGTATTGTGGCGGAAGTTATGGTAGGAGTTAATATGGCGAATGCCCAAGTTATCACAGAAAGCTCAAACAACACGCTGAATACAGAAAAAAGAAAAACAAAGGCTTTACATGACGAGAGTCATAGGCGCCGCAAAATAGATGCTGACAGAAAAAAAATGCTAGATGCTATTGGTAACGATTCTTACAACGGAGTTAATCTATTTGAAGGTACTGAGCCGCTTAAACGCGGTGGCACTCCTCAAGAGTCTTCACCATCAGGCGCAAGTGGCCCGCTTTCCGGTATTGACCCAAGCGATGCTGGTGTTGATATCACGGCTTTTTTCGGCAAGGGGAGATAAGATAGTATGAGAAAAAAAGGTGCAAACGTTATTGTCAAACCTCGCAGGAATGACACCCCTGAGCGAATGATTCGTAGATTTACTAAGAAGGTCAAAAAAATAGGTCTTATTGAAGAGATTAAGCAACGCAGATTTTATGAAAAGCCCTCTGTTGCGAAAAGGCGAAAAGCCGCCCAAAGAAAAAGAGCCTTAGAAAGGCTAGAGAAAAAAGCGAAAGCTAAAAATAAAACTAATTATAGGAGTAGACGCAGATAGTTATGATTTGCAAGGAGTTAAATAATGGCAGATAATCCGTTCAATAAATATAGCACACCCCCGGGACTTAACCATGTGGGTTCATATCAGGTATCCGGAACGCCTTGGGTTACTGGTTCAGCAGATCTCGCTGCAAACCTTGAGGACCAAATCAAGTTTCCCAGCGTTACTAACAATTTTACCGTTGTTAATACCGGCGATACTGAACTCAGAGTTACCTTCGCATCTGTTGCGAATGCTGCTGTTGAACTTAAAATGCACTATATTGCACTTACGTCTAACAAAGACTCAGTTACTTTCAATGTTAAGTGCAAAGAGGTTTATGTTTCAAACCATGACGGCTCCGACGCTGGATCGTATTCTTTGTGGGCTGAGCTGACTCACATTCCGTCTGCAAGAATGTACGCCCTTAGTGGTTCTGGCATCAACGAAAATTCAGATTAAGGAGATATTGTAGATGGGTGGTTTTAATAAAGGTGGGTTTAGTCCTTCAAGAGTTGTCAATGCAGATTTAGAAGTCGATGACGGAACAATTTCTGTAGACGCGGCTAACAATAAGGTAGGGCTAGGTACTACCAGTCCTAAGACCAAATTAACAGTCGAAGGTGCAATCACTTTAAAAGAACAGGCAAACGCTGACAGTGATTCAGGCGCTTACGGACAACTATGGGTCAAATCAGATACTCCTAATAATTTATATTTTACCGACGATGCTGGCAACGATGTACAGATTACAAGCGGCGGTTCTTTGGCCGGTGTTGCTGGTAGTCTTTCGGGCCTAGGTAGCACCGATAACGCTATTATGCGAACCAATGGTACTGGAGGCGAGACTGCTCAAGGATCCGGAATTCTTATTGATGACAGTAACAATGTCAGTAGCATGGGAACCCTTGGTTGTGGAGCTATCACTTCTACTGGCAGGATCATATCAGACAACACCACAGATGCTAGCAGCAAGACTGACGGATCTCTTCAGACAGACGGCGGTCTAAGTGTTGCCAAGGCCATATATAACGGAACTGCGGCCACCCTCGCTGCGGATTCTGGCATTGTAACAGTAGGTTCTTCGACGGCTGCTACTTTTTCGGCTGCTGGCCTGCTGAATATCAACAACACCACGGACGCTACCTCCACAACAGATGGCTCGTTACAAACTGATGGCGGAATAAGCGTTGCAAAAGACGGCGTTATTGGTAATGATCTTATTTTACTGTCCGATGCAGCCGTAGTTCATTTTGGAACTAACAAGGACGTAACCCTCACACACGTTGCTGATGTCGGGTTGACAATAACTCATACTGGCACCGGTGATAACTTACCAGTGATTTTGCAACTTAAATCTGAAGAAGATGCTGTTATAGCTGACGAGGTTATTGCATCTCTAGAATTTGCTGCTGGCGATTCTGATGGTACAGATGGTGCCACAGTTGCAGCCGGTATTCATGCAATCGCAGAGGAAACTTTTGCGGCCGACGCCAATGCTACAAAACTAGTATTTACAGCGGCTGATTCTGAAACGGCCGCAGCTTCTGCAACCGCTAAAATGACGTTAGCTTCTACTGGTAATTTGACTACAGCTGGTTCAATAACTGCAGTGGGTTCCTTCATTATTGGCTCAGCGGATTTGAACGAAACTGATTTAGAGAAACTTGACGGCATTACTAACGGTGCAGGTTCGGCAAACAAATGCTTGGTCTTAGATGGCAATGCAGATATTGCTTCTGGCTTGAGAAACATAACAATCACAGGAACGTTTTCAGACGGTAACTACACCTTCGACACCAGCGGCAACGTCAGCGGCTTAGGAACGGTCGGCTCGGGAGCAATTACTTCCAGTGGAATAATCAAGACAGATGATACAACTGATGCGACTTCGACAACTGATGGTTCGCTTCAAACTGACGGTGGCCTCAGTGTTGTAAAGGACGTAATCGCCGGAAATGATGTTAAACTTCTATCCGATTCGTCTGTTCTTGCTCTTGGAGCAGGCAGCGATTTTACAATTACGCACGACGGCACTACAGGCGCTACTCTTGCTGGTAATCCAATTATTGTTGATTCTGGAGCAAGTTTAACGCTAGATGCTCACAACGGAATATTCATCTTTAAGGACGCAGGCTCAGAAGTTCTCAGGTTTACTGAGAGTGGTTCCGGCGATGTTACTGTTAAACTTGAAACAAATGGCAAAGATTTAATTTTCACCGATAATGGAGATGCCGAAGGATTTAGAATCCTTGACGCAGCCGCCGGCGTAACTGTTGCTGGTGATATAACAGTCAATGGTGGCGATATTCAGTTTGGCAGCGGTCAGAACGCAACCGTTACGGTCGCCGCAACCGCTACTAATGTTGCAGGTAAGGCAGTTGCTATTTCTGCTGGAAACGCAACTGCTGGGACACATAATGATATTGCAGGTGGCGATTTAACAATTAGCGGCGGCCAAGGAAAAGGAACGGGTTCCGGCGGTGACATTGTATTTAAAGTGTCTCCCCCCGCAGGCAGTACAGCTAGCAGCCTCAATGCCTTGGCTACCGCACTGAAACTTGAAAACGATGGCGACATTCATTTTGCAACTGATGGCGTTTCCTTGGCATTCGGCGCAGACGAAGAAGTCACACTAAGTCATGTGCACAATACTGGCTTACTTCTTTCGGATGACTCAGGCATTGGCACCACCAAGTTGATGTTTGGAGATGACGCATGTTTTATACAACAGCAGGCAGATGGACAATTGGGGATTGATGCTGATTCAATTATTAACTTAACAGCGCCAACGCTTGATGTAGATGCGTCAACAGCGGTTACAATTGATGGCCCGGCAGTGACAATCGCAGATACTGCAGACGGCAAGCCTGTTCTAACTCTTAAAACCACTCATACTACCACGACATCCTCCAGCGAACTGCAGTTCCTTAAAGATGCAGCAGACACACAAGACGGGGAAGTACTTGGGCAGATTACATTCTACGGCGAGGACGAAGGAAACAACAACACGCAGTTTGCGGGCATTGTTGCAGAGATCTCTGAATCAGATGATAGCGATGAGGCTGGCAAACTTTCTCTTTTCGTAGCAGAAAGTGACGGTACTACAACTGCCATGACAGCCGGCCTGATTCTCGAAGGTGAGCACGCAACAGACGGCCAGATCGATGTAACGATTGCTGCTGGCTCAGCCTCTACAACTACGGTTGCTGGAGAGTTGGTTGTTGGCGGTGGTGAGCTTGCTTTTGGTAATGGGCAAAATGCTGAAATTGAGATTAATGATACGGCACACAATGCAGCTGGTAAGACATTGACTATTGCCGCTGGTGCACCCACAGCCGGCACCACTAATAACATTGCCGGCGGAGACTTGACAATACAAGGTGGCCAAGGAAAAGGTACTGGAGCCGGCGGAAGCATCCTCTTTCAAGTCGCTACCCGGGCCGGCGGATCTGCAAGCAGTTTAAATAGCTATGCTACTGCATTGACAATCATGGACGACAAGCTTGTACAGTTTGGAGGCAAAATTGCCGGCGGATTAGAGATAGAAAGCGTTAATGATGCCGGCGCAAGTTGCTTATTGCTTGACAATGATGACACCGATCAAATTGCTTTAAATGTAGACGCAGCTAACATCGATGCAAATGTAGTTAATATTACAGCAGATGCTTTAACAACTTCTGCAGGTATCGCGCTATCAGTTGATGCTTTAACGAGCGGCCAAGGTATCGATGTTTCTTGTTCAAATAACTCTTTGAATGGAGGTACCCTCATACAAGCTGTGTATAGCGGCAATGGTACCAATAACCAATCTCTTGTTAAAGTTCACAATGATCATGCGAGTGCAACAGGCACTATTCCCATTGAAGTCATACAAGATTCTACTGGAGGCTTGTTTAAAGCAGCCTACGGTGCAAACGGATCCGCGATAGAATTAAAGGTTACAGAGTATACGGCAAATATTGCTACTTCTGGAACGACTACTACAATAGCCAATGTTTTTACAGCCGGCTCAATCCCAATTGCGTTGGGTGTAAGAGTCACAACACAGCTTGACGGCTCTGATTGTCACATTACTGCAATTGGTCGCGCTGCTAACGGCGCTGCAGGAATTGTTGCAAACCCATCTTATTTTGCTACAGGCTTGACGGACGGAGTTTTGGAACAAGCCAACGATACTTCAGTGCTGTTTCCTAACAATGCTGGTGAAGGCGGCAGCGATCAATTCTTCGGAATTGGAGCGAATACCGATCTAACTATCACCACTTCAGAACAAGCCACGGCCGGAGCAGTTAGAATTGCCTACTATCACTGGGCCCTAACGCCGCCAACCTCTTGATGAAACATGAGCATATAGCAAGTTCTTGATGCTACTTAGTGATGTCAACACTATTTAATAGCAAAGGAGAATCTTCTAATGGCTAAGACTGGCTGGGCGTATGTAGATTTTAGTTATTTAAACGAAGTAGGGGGCCCTACAGGCTCATTGCAGTTTATAACTGGCCCTAATCAATTAAGCGGAAGCCGCTTATTAGTTTTCGATACTGGTTCAAGTAACGTTGGTATCGGCCTTACGGCATTTGACGGCTTAGGCGCCGGCTTGCCAACACACAAATTGCACGTTCATGGAGACGTTTCTGTCACTGGTTCAATCTATGCTGACAATTATATAATCAAAAACGTCTCACAGTTTGATTCAAGCGGTAGCAGCAATTTTGGCGATACCTCCGGTGATTTGCATGAGTTTACCGGCAGTGTCTCAATTAGCGAAAAACTGGCGGTGGGCACATCTCCCGACTATGTTCTTGATATTTCTGCATCTATTGCCAAAGCAGTCAGGGTCCAAGGCTCTACAAATGGCCAAGATGTGAACTGCGTAATTGAAAACAAAGGGACGTCATCAGGTGACGATACTTTGTTGGGACTCTATGCGGAACCCAACGCTGGAGATCCTTCGCTAAGATTTGCCATTGCTGGCACCGAAACATGGTCTGTGGGTATTGATAACTCGGACAGTGACAAGTTTAAAATTTCCCAAGCGTCTACACTGCAACAAGACACCCGTCTTACAATAAAACCCATGGGTAACGTAGGCATCGGGACACCCGATCCTACTGATTTGTTAACAGTGTCTGGCGTCACATATGGATCCAATGCGGGAATTCATGTCGCCGCTGATCTCAACGATGACGCGTATTTAGATTTAACTGAGCAGAGTGGTTCAGATGTATCGGCGTTTGGAACCAGCGGTTCCGCTGGCTTTAGGATCGCTTATGACGGTGGCTCTGGAGTAGAGGCTCTGCAATTTAAGACCGGAAACGATGCTACCGTTTATACCAGAATGTCCATTAAGAGAGACACCGGATTTGTTCTCATCGGTGGTGGCGCTGCAACCGGATTATTGCATGTCAATGGCGCTACAGCCACAGGTGCACCAACATTAATAGTCGATCACGATGACGAAGATCAGAAAGGCGCAGTTTTTAATATCGGCTCCAGAATCGACGTCGGCATAGATATTAATCTGTCAAATCTCGACGCGAATGGTATCGACATCTCCGCAGATGACGTAACGACAGCGAGTGCGATGCATATTTCTGCAGATAGCTTGACAACCGGCAATGTGCTCAAAATCAGCGGTACTGACGGAAAAACCGATTTAAAAATTGTAAGTTCAGCTGATAGCGGCGACTATTTTTCAATAGCGACAACTACGGCCGGCGCAACAACCATAACAACAGTTGACGATGACGCCCAAGCGGCCGATCTTACGTTCGCAATTGATGGAGATTTTATCGTCGACGCCGATGGTGGGGATATATCTTTTAAAGATGGGGGCACAACTGCACTTATTCTAGATCTTGATACGACTGCTGGAACATGCTACTTTCAAAATGGTTCAGGCTCCGCCGTTATTGCGGTTGATGACGGCGACCGGAGACTATACTTCTATGATAAAGGCGGCGAGCACATTGCCGGCGACGGCACAAACCTGACCATTACATCTGGTGCAAAAGTTATCCTTAGCGCCGCAACAGGTTCGTTTGTTGAGCCGGCCACCGACAATAACGTCAGCCTAGGCTCTGCTTCAAAACGCTGGTCTAATGTTTATACAGGCGACCTTCACCTTAAGAACGAGCGCGGAGACTGGACAATGGTTGAGGAAGCGGATTATTTAACCTTGGTGAATAATGCCAATGGTAAAAGATACAAGATTATGATGGAGGAGATTGAAGACTAATGGCAATAGAGATTTTTCGCAAAAAAGCCCACGTCCCAGCAAGAGACGGCAAATCAGACCTTGGAACAGACGAGCGTCGTTGGGCGAACGCCTACGTCCATAACCTTTACACTAACGATTTGCACCTTAAAAATGAACGAGGAGACTGGACTATTATAGAAGAGGAAGACTACTTATCTATAATAAACAACAAGACCGGTAAACGGTACAAATTCGTGCTTGAGGAGGTCAACGACTAATGCCAGTATATACTTCACATCTATCATCTTCTACGGGAGCCCAAATCACGGGTTCAACCGATATGTCCGGATCGCTACACATAACAGGCAGCGCCAGTATTACAGGTTCGTTGCTTGTTTCGGGTTCTAGCACCCTTACTGTATACGGTCCTTCTATATTTAATGCAGACCAGAACGCTAATAAAGATTTTCAAGTAAAATCGGCCGGTAACGCTAACATGCTTTATGTCGATTCTAGTGCAAATGCGGTTGGAGTCGGAACGGCTACCCCTACCTATAGTTTAGATATTGACCCTTCTAGCGCATCGGCGTTTAGAGTTAAAAATACTACAGCGGGTTTGGATGTAAATTGCGCAATAGAGAATACAGGTGATGCCTCCGACGACGGCGTTTTAATGTCGTATACTGTTCAGGCTGGCACCGGAGACCCATCAATAAGATTTGCCGTTGCTGGTAATGAAACGTGGTCTATGGGCATTGACAATTCGGATAACGACAAGCTTAAAATTTCTCAAGCGTCTACGTTGCACACAGATACGCGCCTTACGCTTGCTGGCAACAAAGTTGGTATTGGAGTTACCGACCCCGACACCACGCTTGAGGTATACACCGCCGGTACACAACTTAAACTATCCTACAACGGATCCGATCATGCAACCTTTGCCGTTGATGACGACGGAGACTTGACGATTGATCCATCTGGCGACACTGTAGTAATTACAGGAAACTTAACAGTTAATGGCACGACAACGACGGTCAATACTACAAATACAGTCGCGACCGACTCCCTCATTGAGTTAAATAACGGTGCTTCGTCCAACTCCAATGACTGTGGAATTGTAATCGAAAGAGGGAGCACTGGCGACAATGCGATTATTGCATGGGACGAGTCTGCAGACGGATTTGTTGTAGGTACGACTACAGCAACTGGCGCATCCACCGGAAATCTTACGATTAGCGCAGCGCCTTTCGTAGCTTCAACAATTGAAGGTACAACTGTAAAGGGTACAACTTCTTTGCAAACCCCGCTGATTGAATATACAGATGGCGACGATGCTATTACAATTGCTGATGGCGGAGGGGTCACTTTCGGCGCTACTGCTGCTGTAACTGGTGTACTAACAGCTAATGCCGGCGTTGTTGTCGATAACATCACAATCGACGGAACAGAAATAGACCTTTCCTCTGGTGACCTTACTCTTGATGTTGCTGGCGATATTATATTAAACGCTGATGGGGGTGAAGTGTCGGTTATAGACGATTCTGCTACGATAGCAGCGATCTCTAATCAAAGCGGCCAAGGCGAATTAAGACTTCACGAGGCTGCTAATTATGTAGGCTTCAAAGCACCAGCGCTTTCCGCTGATCAAATTTGGACACTACCAGCAGCAGATGGCTCAAACGGCCAGCAGCTTACTACCAATGGTTCGGGTGTACTTTCTTGGGCTGCAGCCGGCAGTTCCGGTGGTGGAGCGACAGCTGCAGATGATATTGGCAACGGTGATGCAGCAGTCAACATTTTGACAACTAGCGGTAATATTACCTTAGACGCACAAGCTAATGACGCAGACATTATTTTCAAAGTCGATGACGGCGGCCAAGCTGTCACAGCACTCACGCTTGACGGCAGTGATGAAGGTAACGCGATATTCGTTAATGATATTAAATTATCTTCAGATAGTGCAGCTATTCACTTTGGCGCTGATAGCGAGGTTACACTTACTCATGATCACAACGTTGGTCTCAAGCTTAAGCACACTGCAACTGCTGATGACAAACCCATTGTTCTTACTTTTCAGACTGGCGAAACGGACATAGCAGCAAACGATGTGCTTGGAGCCATCAACTTTGCTGCTCCTGACGAAGGTCAGGGAACTGACGCTGTTTTGGTTGCGGCCGGTATTGATGCAGTGTCCGAAGGAGACTTTGCCGCTAATAGTAATGCAACTAAACTTTCGTTCAAGACAGCAGCTTCGGAAGCGGCAACTGAAAAGATGTCCTTAAGCTCCGCTGGATTGCTAACAGTTGCAGACGATATAGTGATCAAGGCTGATGGCACAATTGGAGGCGCCGATGATACAGATTTAATGACGTTAGGCGACGGCATACTTACTGTTGCTGGAGAGGTCCAGATGACTACCTTAGATATTGGCGGAGTCAATGTCACAGCTACTGCTGCCGAAATTAACCTTATTGACGGCGGAACATCGAGAGGCACAACCGCTGTTGCTAATGGCGATGGCTTTTTGCATAACGATGGTGGCACGATGCGCATGACCAACGTCAGCAAGATGGCTGATTTGTTCGCAGGCACAGGAATTTCGGCCTCTAATGCCGTTCTTAGCATCGATGCAGCACAAACAGGGATCACCTCTCTTCTCGCCACGGATATTAAGATCGGAGAAGACGACCAAACTAAGATCGACTTTGAAACTGCAGATGAGATTCATTTCTATGCAGCAAATGCGGAGCAAGTCTATGTAGCAGACGGGGTTTTTGGCCCTCAAACAGATAGCGATGTTGACTTGGGCACAACTGGCGTTCGATTCAAGGACGCGTTTGTAGATAGCATCACTGTTACCGGTGAGGTTGATGCGGTTACAGGTGATTTTAGTGGCGCGGTAGATATAGCAGGCGATTTAACATTATCGGCAGGTGCTGACGGGGCTTTAACCTTTGGCGCAGCAAGTTCTGTCAAGGTAGTCGACAACAATTCCGCTGCTCTGGTGTTTGAAGAGGCTAATAACGCCTACATAACTTTAGTTACGACAGACGGCTCTGAAGCTGTTAGGTTTGACAAGGCATTGGATATTAACGCTGCTGCACAGATAGACTCTACATTGACCGTTGGTGTCGATGATACCGGCCACGATGTTAAATTCTTCGGAGCAACCAGCGGAGCATATATGCTTTGGGATGAAAGCGCTGACGACCTCATTCTTGCCGGCGCCGGAAGAGTTGTTGTGCCCGATGGCCAATTGGTTCTCGGTTCAACCGCAGTTTCAGCCACCGCTGCCGAAATTAACCTTATTGATGGTGGAACGTCGAGAGGCACAACCGCTGTTGCTAACGGAGACGGGTTCTTGCACAACGATGGCGGCACCATGCGCATGACCAATGTCAGCAAGTTGGCTGATTTATTTGCCGGCACCGGCATAGACGCCAGTAGTTCGGTTCTTAGTGTTGCTGCAGCGCAGACAGGCATAACCTCTATTTTAGCTACCGATGTTAAGATCGGAGAAGATGATCAAACCAAGATCGATTTCGAAACTGCAGATGAGATTCACTTTTACGCAGCCAATGCGGAGCAAGTCTACGTAGCAGACGGCATTTTTGGCCCTCAAACAGACAGCGATGTCGATCTTGGCTCAAACAGTGTTCGTTGGAAAGACGCTTATGTAGATAGTGTCACTAGTACGGGAGCCATAGCCGGCTCCACGGGTACTTTTTCCGGTATCCTAAAAACGGATGATACTACAAACGCAACGAGCACTACTGACGGATCTTTACAAACCGATGGCGGCCTAAGCGTTGTCCTCGATGCTGTTTTTGGTGATGACGTTTCGTTGTTGTCTGATAGTGCAATTCTTAACTTCGGCGCTAACTCAGAAATTAAATTAACCCACGTACACGATACAGGATTGCTGCTTACTGATTCGGGCGGAACTCCAACTTTGCAATTTCACGATGCTAACGAATCAATATCATCAGATGGTGGACATCTTATCTTTACATCTAATGGCGTTACATTTGATTGGCCCAGCGCCGATGGTTCTGATGGTCAGCAGCTTACTACTGACGGTAATGGCGTACTCACTTGGGCCGCAGCCGGCTCCGGAGGTGGCTCTACTGCCGCTGATGACATTGGTGCCGGCGATGCCGCCGTCACTCTCACAACCTCTACTGGAAACATTACGATTGATGCAGCTGCAAATGATAGTGATATCATCCTTAAAGGAACGGACGGCGGTAACGACACTGTTTTCTTAACTATCGACGGTTCTGATGCTGGTACAGCAATATTTAACCACGATATACACTTAGACTCAGATGGCGCCATCCTCGCGTTCGGTGATGATCAAGAGATCACTTTAACTCATGTACACGACAAAGGGCTTATTCTTGAGGCTAATGGTCTTACGGCAATGCCGGAATTTGAACTTAGAAACACAAATGCTGATGCCACCGGCGCTAGGCTTCTTTTCAACAAAGAGCTTTCAAGCAATCAAGAGGCAGACAACGATGTACTTGGTGTAATTGATTTCGTTGGTCAGGATAGTGACGACAATGATACTATTTATGCAGCAATTGAAGGATCGTCTGCTGATGTTACTAGCAATACAGAAGACGGTGTACTTAAATTCACAACTATGGCCGCAGGTTCGGCTGTAGAGGCTTTCCGCTTGGAAAGCGGTAAGGCATACTTCCCGACAGATAGTCATGTACTTAACTTTGGTGCCGATTCTGATGTATCAATAACGCATAATGCAGATAAAGGACTCACAATCCAGCAAACTGCTACGGGCGATAATCATCACACCGTACTAACCCTTGCGTCACCAGAGGCTGCTCTTGCTACAAACGAAACTGTGGCCTCAATTGAGTGGAAATCGGACGACACCGGCGGCACGGATGCAAATGAGGTTTGTGCCGCGATTGATGCCATTGCACGCGCCAACTTTACGGACACAGTTAACAATGCTTCATTAGTGTTCAGAACCGCAGCTTCGGAAGTCGCTACGGCAAAAATGGAGCTTGACTCTGCTGGCGATCTTTCAATGTTGATAGATGGTAGTGCAATTAAGTTTGGAGCGAACGCAGATATAGCTTTAATCCACGATCATGACCAAGGTTTAAAATTAACCAATACGAAAACAGGGGATAACAACGAGGTCATCCTTACTTTAGAGGCCCGCGAGGCCATTATTGGCTCCGGCGAAACGGTTGGCTCCATTCAATTCAAACCCAATGACTCAGATGGGACAGATGGTGCGGAAGTTTGTGCCGCGATTGACGCTGTGGCCACTGCTAACTTTGCAGCGGACAGCAACGCAACTAAGCTTGTTTTTAGAACTGGTGAGTCCGAAGCGGCTACTGCTAAAATGGAAATTGAAGAAGACGGCGACTTAAACTTGCTAGTAGACAATATGACAGTTTCATTCGGCGTCAACGAAGATATAACCATGAAGCATGAGCATGACTCTGGCTTAACTATTACCAACAATATTGCTAACACTGATAATAGACCTTGCGTGCTCACTTTGGCATCTGAAGAAAACGCAATAATTGCTCTAGATGATATCGCTGCTATTGACTTCAAAGCAGGAGACTCTTCAGGATCTGATGCTGCTTTAGTGACTGCTCAAATTAAAGCAATGGCCACGGCCGAATTTACAAGTACTGTCAACACAACTGCTTTAATATTCAGCACAGCTACTGACGGCGCCGCAGTTGAGCAAATGTCTATTGGCGGCAATGGTAGAGTTGGTATTGGTACTGGAGAAGTTAGCGCATCCCCGGATAGCAGACTAGAAGTTGTTGATGACACCGCTGGAAACCAGCTTAAATTATCGTTTGATGCGAGCAACGGCTCTACTATGGGCTCTACAAGCAACGGCTCTTTGGTGTTCACACCGGGGGCGGATCTTATTGTTAATTCTTTCGAGAACTTAACGGCCGCTTCTTCTAACCAGCCAACAATTAGTAAACACTTTGTACAAGCTACAAGTGATGATGCGGCTAAAGGAATTTTGCTTCCGACTGGCTCTGTTGTGGGCCACGTTATACACATTGCAAATTATGGTAGTGCCGTCATGAGAGTTATACCTCAGTCTGGTCAAGCCATCAACAACGGCCAAAACGGAGTATACTGGAATCTTTCCGCCGGCGGCTGGGTAATGATGGCTTGGAATGGCAGTCAGTGGAATAACTTTGGTGCACTTTCACCGTCATAATCTTTCTTGTCGTAAAATTGGCATTTAGCCGATTGAGACACTATTTATTTGTGACTCGTCGCAATTATGTGACCAATGAATAGATTTTACATTTTGGACCGGGAGAAAAAATATGTCTGCAATGCTTGAACAAGCGATTATTGATGCGTCAGCCTTGAAAGAGGCAGCTGTAAAGAGTGCCGAACAAGCAATAGTTGAGAAGTATGCACCAGAAGTTAGACAAGCAGTTGAAGCTTTATTGGAACAAGGCCCACCGCCTATGGACCCTACTATGATGGGTATGGATCCGGCGATGATGGGTGCTGATCCTATGGCAATGCAGGCAGATCCTATGGCCATGGGGGCCCCTCCTCCGCCCCCCGGCGCCGGAGGTGATCCGGCTTCTATGGCAATGGGCGCTCTCAGTCCACCCCCTATGGCAGCAACTGAAGGAGAAAATTTGTGCCCTTGCCCTGATGAGCAGCAAGTTGTAACTGTAAATTTTCCTGAATTGATGCAAGCTACACAAAATGAAGCAGCTATGCAAGATGCTATGATGGCTCAAGCTGCAGGTCCGGGTATGCCTCCCGCCGCTATGTCGCCCGCAATGGGTGGTATGGGAATGGGCGCTGGTATGCCAATCCCGCCCGCAGCAATGCAGAGCCCTTTGGCAATGGGCGGAGGTATGGATATGCCACAGCAGATCGCTGAGAACCAAATAATGAAATTAACGCAAGAAGCGCTTCAAGAGATCGTCGACTCGGAAGAGTTCGACATTAACGAATCTGTCCTTGATGAGTTAGTTGAAGAAATTAGAGCTAATTTTAGCTCGCCATCTACCGGTATGGGCGGAAACACAACGCCTGTTGGGGTCCACCAAGAGGGTGATGACATTGTTGCAGCAGAAGTTGCTGTCCACAATTCCAATAAAGACTCTGAAGAATCCGAAGAAGATGGTAAGGTCAACGAAAACTTAAGGAAACAAACTAAAGAACTTACAGATTATGCATTTCGTCTGCAAGAGCAAAATAAAGAAATGCACGCAATGTTATTGCATATTAATGAAAAGTTGTACAATGTCAACCTTTCGAATGCAAAACTATTCTATACGAACCGTGTTTTAAGTAACAACTCCCTGAATGAGCGACAACGTACTAAAATTGTCGAAACGATTTCTAAGTGCGGTTCACCCGAAGAAGCCAAAGCTCTATTTGAGACGCTTCTCAGCACAGTGGGCACACAGGCTAAGCCTGTAAAAACGCCTAAATCACTGAGCGAAGCAGTAACAAGAGATAGGTCTATTCAGATGCCGAGAAGGCAGAAACAAAATTCGTCACCTGATGCAAAAGCATTAAGTCGAATGAAGTTGCTGGCTGGCATCAAAAAGTGAAAAACAATTATCATACAAGGAGTAAATTATAAATGTCTGTTTTACAAAAAC
>MDTB01062655.1_pt1 | contig 23717 bp, 23 predicted proteins | sample 811161 | NCBI WGS metagenome assembly MDTB01 (sample SAMN05326650, study PRJNA326480) | marine metagenome | isolation source: seawater | place: Mediterranean Sea | collected 2009
AATTCTCATAATACTTGTACTAATTCTAGAAACGATCCTTCTGGTGTTTTGCAATAAGTCATTAAAACTTTTTTATCTGCTGACATCATTGGCTTTGAATTAAATTTTATTTTCGCTTTTTTTAATTTTAAATATAATTGATTAATATTTTTTACTGTCAAAGAAATATGAGTATACCCTTCACTATAGGTCTTTATTTTATTTTTATTAATCTTTGGGGAATTGTGAAAATATAAAATTTCAAGAATGTTGTTATTATTATCTTTAAGCTTATAAGTTTTGACTTTAACTTTCTTGTAGCCTAAAACATTATCAATAGTTTTACCTGACTCTAAAGCTGAAGATTTAATTTTAAAACCAATTTTCTTACACCAAAAATTTAACGATTGATTAATATTTTTTGTTACAATGCCTGTATGTCGAATTTTTATCATTTAATTTTTTTATCCAAGTAATATTTTATTCTGTTAAAATCATTTAAAGTATCAATATCAGAATTTACATCCTCTACTAAAAAAGGGTAAACTTTTTTACCCAGTAAATGTCCTTTTAAAATATTTGATGTTAAATAAATATCTAATATCCCATTAGCTACAAAAGTATTTTGATAATTTGATTGAGGTTTATTATATGCATCCATATTAAAATCTTTTTTAATTATTGAACATAATTTGTTATTTATTATTCTAAGTGATTTGTAAGATGTTTCTGACATTAAGCTAATAGTTCTAAGTGATGTATATTTTTTAGAATTTTTAATAAAACATTTTAAAGCTTTTAACACAGTTGCTTTTGATCTAATAGGAGTTGTTGGCCTAAGATGAGCAAAATATTTGGGTAATGGAATTTTCTTTTTTTTATAATGATTTAAGAAATCATTAAATACATCTAAATCAGTAGCTTTATCCGAAGAAGAATATTTGCTTCTCTTATGCAGATAAAATTTGCCATATTGCGAAGCTATTTTGAGATATTTTGATGAGTCGCTTGTAAATATTATTTTTTTAAAAAATTTAAGGTCTTTAGCAAATTTTAAGCTAAAATATATTAATGGTTTATTATTAATTTTTTTAATATTTTTATTCTTTATCGTCTTTGATCCTGACCTAGCTGGTATTAATGCCCAACATTCATTAAGAAATTTCATTAAATACTTCTTGAATCGATTCCGATAATATTCTTGTAGCTTGATTTATGGCTGAATTATTAATGATTAATGGTGGGCCTAATTTAATAGACTCTCTACCAGTATTGCAAACAAGTAAACCACGGTTAAGACATTTTAGCGATACTTTGTCTGCAAAATATTTACCTGAATATTTTTTATAATTTTTAAATATTAGCGAGGCTATTAAACCATAGCCTAAGCTAGTTAATAAAATTTGATCATATTGAGATACAATTTTTTTTAAACTTTTATGAAGTTTAACACCCTGTATTCTTGAATTATTCACTAATTTTTTTTTATTTATTATATCTATGGTCGCTATTCCTGCAGCGCAAGAAATAGGGTTTGATGAATGAGTACTACTTAATCCAGAAATATTTTTATTACTTAAAACTTTGTTAGAAGAAATTAAACCTGATAAAGAAAAACCAGAGCCCATGCCTTTGCCGCAACAGATCATATCTGGATTTACATTATAGTGCTCAAATCCAAATTTTTTTCCTGTTCTTGCAAATCCAGACTGCATTTCATCAAAACATAACAGTATATTATTTTTTAAACAAAACTTTTGAATTTGTTTAACGTAATCTTTAGGATAAAAAATAGCTCCCCAACCTTGAAATGTTTCTAACATAATCATAGATACTTTATTCTTGAAATTAAAATTTTTTTTTAAAGGTTTTTTTTAAAGAATTATGAAAAAAACTTTTATTATATGAATTTTTATGCCAAGGATAAGGAAAATCAATTTGATAAATGTTTTTATCAAAAAAACCTATCCATTTTGAAGCCTCATTTTTTCCAGCCAACATTTGAGATCCCATGGTTCTGCCATGCCAATTACCTTTTATTGTTATGATACCTAATTTATTTTTATTTATTGATGAACCATAGATTCTAGCAAGTTTAATTGCTGTCTCTGTTGCTTCAGTGCCAGCAGATGTTAAAAAACATTTTTTTAGTTTAGGAGAATTGATAAATTTTATCAGTTTAGACACATACTTTTCTCTGTATTCATTATAATAGTGGTAAGAATGATTAAATCCTTTGTCCATTGCTTCTTTGATGATCTTTTTTAAATGGTTATTATTATAGCCAATACTTGATGTAAAAACACCAGAAGTGAAATCTATATATTTTTTATTTTCACTGTCTACAATTTTATAATCATAAGCCTTTTTCCATTTTATTCTAATGTTAGGGGTCATATTTTTTGTTTCGTACTTTAGATGTTTTTTTTCTAAATTAAGATATTTTTTATTATTATTTGAAATTATCATAATTATCTTTTTTCAGGTTTTTGGGAACATGAGAGTAACATAACTTCCTTTGAAAATCTAACCCACTTAAGTTTTTTAGATAGAAAAGAAGGGGACAAGATTCTAGTTATTTCCGCAAATAATATTAAAAAATTATATTTCCATATGACAGGCAATTGCCTAAAGCTTGATGTTTTTATATTTTCGAATCCTGATACTTTTTGAATATAATTCAAAGACTCTACTGTAAAAGGTGTTCTATGTGAGTAATCTTCATAGAAATATTTATACATATATTTCCAATGTGGAGTAAGAGTTATTACTTTTCCTCCTGGTTTTAAAACACGGTAAATTTCTTTAAAAATATTTTCAGGGTAATAAAAGTGTTCTACAAAAGATTTTGTATATACAATATCAAATTTATTATCTTCAAATGGTATTTTTTCTTTTTCTAAATTTGCAGATTTAAAGTTCACATTTGGACAATATTCTTTTACATAATCTGAAATATCAACAGCTGAAATGATTAAGTTTTGGTTTGAAAATTCTTTTAAGAAATCACCTCTAGCTGGCCCGAGTTCTAATAAATTTTGTCCAGATTGAAGATCATATTTAGCAATTAGATGATCTATTAATTTTTTTGGATACTGTGTAAGGGGTATTTCGATATCATTATAAACAACCCTAGCATAATCTCCATTTTTTTGATTATTCATAAATTATTATTTTACTGACTGTTCATTTTTTGAACATTATTATAATATAAATCAATTTTTTAAAAGAAAAATTTATGAAAAGCATCATTATTGTTGGTTTAGGAAGTATGGGTTTAGCACACTTAAGTTCTTTCATTAAAAGCAAAGAGAAAAAAAGGCTTTTTCTTGTAGAAAGAGATGTCAATCAACATAAGCAAATTTCGAAATTATTAGATGATCAGAAAATATATTATGAAATTTTAAAGGAAATTCCAAAAAATAAATCCTTTGATTTCGGAGTAATATCATCAAAATCAAAAGAGCGTTTACAAATATGTAAGAAATTAATCATAAATAATAAAATAAGATTTTTGTTTCTAGAAAAATTTTTATTTAATGATTTAAATGAATATAAAATTTTCTATTCATTAAAAAAAAGATTTAAAATTAAGACCTATGTAAATATTTGGTCACAGATTTTTTTAAAAAGAGTAAATTTAAAGAAAAATGACAAAAAAATATTTATAGAAGTAATACTACCTAATAAAAAAATTTTAACAAATTTAATTCATTTTTTTGAAATTTTTAGATTATTAACTGGAAATAATTTTAAAATCGATTTAACAAATTTTAATTTAAAAAAAATAAATAAAACATATTATGATGGTAATGGCGAAATAAGATTTAAGTCTAAAAAAAATTCTATTATGCTTATTAAGTCAAAAAAAATGGACAATAATATTATTTTTACTTATAACTCAGCTAATTCTAAAAAAAAAATAATTATCTCTAAAGGAATAATCCAAATTTATAACAATTCTAAAATATTAAAAAAAAAATTTCCTTTAGCAAGCATAGAAACAAGTAAATTATATAGAAACTTGTCAAAAATAAAATATAATCACAAAATCTTCTTTCCTCAATACCCTATTATTGAAAAAAGTTCAAAAATAATTCTCAAATCATTTTTTAAAAAATTTAAAAAAAGAGTTAAAATTTCATAATGAAAAAATTATTAGAATTTTTAAAGGCTAAAAAGAGTTTTCTTCCACCTTCAAAAAAAAAGAATGTTATACTAGACTCTTCTCAATCTTTTATTTTTAAAAATATTTTTAAAGAAAATAACACCACAATTATAAATACAAGATATGAACATTTTAATTTATTTATTTTATTAAAATCTCTTTTAAGACTAAAAATATCTTATGAGGATTATATAATCGAATATATAAGATATATAGAATGTAAAATTATCATTTCTTTCATAGAAAATAATATTTTTTATTATCGTCTAAAAAAACAATTTCCAGAAAAAAAGATAATATTGATTCAAAGTGGTATGAGGCCAATTAATTTTTTTGAAAAGTTAATTAAACATAAAAATCTTAAGATAGATTATTTGTTTACCTTTAGTGATTTATATACTTCAAAATTTAAAAAATATGTTGATGCTAAATTTATTACCTTGGGGTCTTTTAAAAATAACTTGGTAGATAAAGAAATTCAAAATAATGAAAACTCTGTGCTTTTTATTTCTTCTGGACCCTCATTTGAGAGTAGCATGGGTGTATTTGGAAATATAAGAGTTAATCCAAATATTTACTTTGCACCTGAAAAAATTTTATTACCTATTATTTATGATTTTTGTAAAAGAAGAAATCTTGTTTTAAAGATTTTAGCGAGATCAAAAAAAAGCAAACAACTAACTTATGAAAAAAATTTTTACCAAAGAATTATCAATTCTAGCAATTTTGAGTTTTTGCAAAATAATGATTGGGATCAAAGTTACAAATTTACAGATAAATCCAAACTAATTGTTAGTATATATTCATCGATGGGACTTGAGTCGCTATCAAGGGGAAACAGAACAATCTTTTTTAACGTAAGAGATAAGGCAACAAAATTGAAGAGTTTAAGCTTATTTTGGTCAGATGATGAAATTGAACCCAAAGGCCCCATTTGGACAAACGAGATAACAAGAGATGAATTTCAAAGATTAGCAAACTATGCAATCTCATCTTCTGATGATGAATGGAAAAAATCTTTAAGGAAAATTATTCCTAAATTTATTAATTACGATTTTGGAAATAAACAATTATTGAAAGTTTTAGATTATGAAAACTCAAAATAATACTCGTACTTTAATAATTAGCCCTGATCAAAAATATTGGGATTTATCAAAACCTTTATTATTTTGTGGAGAGTGGTGTATTAATAAAAATAATGAAGAATTATTAAAAGAAAAGAATTATAAAATTTTAAACGATAAAGTTTTTCAAAAAAATTTTAACCTTTCACAAATTAGTTTTTGCGACCAAGTTTATGAAAATTTGTTGAAAGAAATTTCTATCGTTTTAAATAAATTTCATGGAATAAATTGGTCTTTTAAGGCATGGAGGATAGTTATTGGACCATGGCTAAATAGGTACATTGCTATTATAAACAATAGGCTTAACTTATTAACTGCTTCTCATAAAGATTATGAAATTTCATTTAAAGATATAGATTTTAATAACAATTCTTTAATTTCTTTTGACATAAGAGATTTTACAGATAAAGCGGTTAATCATGAATGGAACGAAAAACTTTTAAGAAGATTAAATACAATTTATTTGTCCAATAATTTTAATAAAGGATATCTCAACGATATTAAATTTGAGAAATTTAATAAAACAATTGATAATAAACATAGTATTTTTAAAGATTTTATTAAATGCAAACTAAATTCATTTTGGAATTTTTTTCCATTGACTAGATTTAACGACTTTTTTTTTCATAAAATATATATAGGAAGTTTTTTTACATCTTTTAAACTTTTTGTCGGTTTAAAAAATTTTCCAGTTAAATACTTTATTAGTGAAAAAAGATTTAAAGCTAATTTTGAAATAGAAATAAGAAAAAAACTTTCAATTAATTATGATGTAAATAGTTTTAACGAAAAAGTTATTAGATTTCTTTTAGTTGAAACTTTACCAACAATATATCTCGAAGGATTTAAAGATGTATTAAAGTCTATAAAAAAAATGAATTTACCAACTTCACCAAGGAAAATATTTACCAGCAATTGTTCACAAGACTCAATCTTCAAATTTTGGTTAGCAGAGGCAGTAAATAAGGGATCAAAATTAATTCATGGTCAACACGGTGCAGCATATGGAATGATCATAGAACACAGTAATCTTAAACACGAACTTAGTATTTGCGATAAATATATAAGCTGGGGATGGAATTCAAAAAATAAAAATGGTGATAGAATTTTAAAGGGAGTCGCATTGCCAATAATCAAAGAAAAAATTAAAAAAAGAAAATTAAATGATCAAATTTTAATTATACCAACAGTAATTGATTATTACTTATTTAAAAACGAACTAAGGAGAGTTGATAAAGTTAATGAAGATTTATTAATAGTAAATCAATTAATGAACAATCTTGATAAAAAATTATTAAAGAATTTAGCTTTTAAACCACATCCAATTGAGACGAGAAAAAAGAAGGAATTTTCTTACTACAATCATTTTCAAAAAAACTATCCCGATGTAAAATTAATTAATCATAAAGTTAGTTTAAATAAATTAATGAAAAATTGTAAGCTGTCTATTTTCTTATACCTTGCTACGCCTTTTTTAGAGAATTTAGCATTAAATAAGCCTAGTTTAATGATATATCATTATGGTTTTGAAGAAACTTTAAATAAAGAGGCATTCAATCAATTTGAAACATTAGTTGAGGCTGGAATTATATTTAAAAACCCAAAAGAGGCAGCAAAATTTTTAAATACCAAAGATAAAGATGAACTTGAAAAATGGTGGAACTGTCGAGAAACCCAAGAAGCAAGAAAAAAATTTGTTAGTCTTTACGTCACTAAACAGGACAATTCCTTAGAAACTCTAGTTAAATGCTTATCAATAGCTTGAAGAATTTTACTATTTCATATAGTGTTCATTAAATGAACAAAAGATTAGATAACGAAGAGAATTACTTAGAAATTTTAAGAAAGATAAGTGATTCAAAAAATTTGACCCAAAGAGAGCTGGCTAATCAGGTAGGGTTTAGTCTTGGAAAGCTAAATTATTGTTTAAATGAATTAAAAAAAAAAGGGTTAATCAAATATAATAATTTTAAGAATAATAAAAATAAAATGAACTATGTGTATATTCTCACTCCAAAAGGAGTAACTAAAAAAACTAAATTATTAATTTCATTTATGCAGAGAAAAATGAAAGAATATGATGAGTTTAAACAAGATCTAGAAAACATTCAAAATCAAAATAAGTAACCTACTTTATGAAAAGTAATATTCTAAAAATGAAAAGTGATATTTTAAAAAAAATAGATAAATATCCTTATTTTAAAATTTTAAATATATCTCAAAATCAAAATTTGAAACTAAAAAATGATTTTATGTCTTTTGCTAAACGATTAGGGAAAGTTAGATCTCAGAATAGCAAAAACGAAAAAATAATAGAAATAAAACCTAATTTAAAAAAAATTGTCGCTTTAAAAAATAAAAATAAAAATATCAAATCTGTTTTAAGATACCATCAAACTAATTTAGGAGGCTCCATACACTCTGATGGACCTCAACTTGAGAATCCTCCAAAATACATAATTATGGCTTGTGAGCATAATTCAATTTCTGGAGGTGATACAATTTTGGTAAATACAAAAAAAATTTATAAATATTTACAAAAAAATAAAAAGAAATATCTCGAGATTTTACAAAACAATTTTTTATTTGAAAGAAGAGGGTTTGATTACAAAAATAATAATGTTTTTACAAAACCTATATTTCAAAGAAATCATTTTTTGTTTAGATATTTAAGAGATTATGTTGAAAAAGGTTTTGAATTAAAACAGAAGTCTATAAATCAATCTCAAAAAAAAGCGATGAATTTACTAGATAGACTTTTATCATCAAAAAAATTTTATAAAAAAATGAAACTTAAAAGAGGAGACCTTATTATTTTAAATAATCATATCTTGGCACATGGTAGGACTACTTTTAAAGTAAATAATAAAAAAAGGATAAACCGTAAGCTATATAGAATATGGCTGAATTAACTCAATCATTAAGTAAATACTCTGTGGTTTTATTATCAGCTGGAAGAGGAAATCGAATGGGGAAAATAGGAAAAAAAATTCCAAAATGTTTAATAAATATTAATAATAAAACTATAATTTCAAAATTGATTGAAATTTTAAAACTAAAAGGGTTAAAAGAAGTGAATATAATCTTAGGTTATAAATATAGGACAATTTTAAAAGAATTAAAAAAAATTAAAAATATTAAGGTTAATTATATTGTTATTAAAGATTACATTAACACCGGATCAGTTTATTCACTTTATAATTTCAAAAAATTGTGGATTAAAAAAAAACCAGTAATTATGTTTCACACTGATATAATTTTTGATCCAAAATTTCTCGAAAATATTTTGTTGAGTAAAAAAAAAAATTTAATTGGAGTAAAAAAAACTAAAATAACAAAACTCAAGCAAAATAAATTTGTTGTAAAAACATCTAAATCTATGAAAGTATTGAAAATTGATAAATACAAGAATTGTAAACCAGCTTATGGGGAAGTTCTTTGTATAAATAAATTTTCTGCAGGTTGTTTTAAAAAATTTATCTCTTTTCTAAAGATTTATTTCAAGAAAGAAACTAATAATATAACTTGGGAATATCCATTATCAGATTTTGTAAATAAAAATGACTTTTATGTCTTAAGAAACCAGAGTTTTAAATGGGCAAATATTAATACTATGCAAGACTTAAACCAAGCTAGGAAAGATTTTATATGAAAAAAAAAGTATATACAGCATTTTCTGTAGATGTTCTTCACGAAGGACATATTAATATTTTAAAAGCAGCTTCAAAATATGGAAAAGTAATAGTAGGTTTGCTTACCGATCAAGCAATAGCATCTTATAAAAGATTACCTCACTATGAATACAAAAGAAGAAAATTCATATTAGAAAATGTAAAATATGTTTCAAATGTTGTTCCTCAAGAAACTTTAGATTATTCAAAAAATTTAAAAAAATATAAACCTGATTATGTTATACATGGAGACGATTGGAAATCAGGAGTACAAAAAAAAACTAGAGAGAAAGTTATAAAAATTTTAAAAGCCTGGGGTGGAAAATTAATTGAAGTAAAATATACTAAAAATATTTCATCAGAAAAATTTAAAAAAATAATTTTCTCTGCAGGCACTACACCTGAAGTAAGAAAATCAAAATTAAAGAGATTAATCGAGTCAAAGGATATAGTTAGAATATTAGAAGCTCACTCACCTTTGTCAGGATTAATAATCGAAAAACTTAATATCACCAAAAATAATGAGCTGTTAGAATTCGACGGAATGTGGTCATCAAGCCTAACAGACTCTGCTTTAAGAGGGAAGCCAGACAATCAATCTGTTGAATATTCAACAAGAATAAATTGGATAAATGAGATTTTTGAAGTGACTACAAAACCCTTAATATTTGATGCTGATAATGGAGGGAGAATAGAACACATAAAATATATCGTAAGTTCTTTAGAAAGGATTGGCGGGTCTTCGATAATTATTGAAGATAAGATAGGATTGAAAAAAAATTCATTATTTAAAAACCAACAAGGTGTAAGTCAAGATACAATAAAAGATTTTTCAAGAAAAATTGCTGCAGCAAAACAAGCTTGTATATCTGAAGATTTCTTAATTATAGCTAGAATAGAAAGCTTTATATTAGGAAAAAGCTTAAGGGATGCATTAACAAGAGCCGAAGCTTATTCAAAAGCAGGTGCCGACGCAATTCTAATTCACAGTAAAGAAAAAAATCCTAAACAAATATTTGATTTTGCCAAAAAATTCTCAAAAAGTCGTTACTATAAACCAATGGTCTGTGTACCTTCAACGTACTCTCATGTTCATGAAAAAAAATTAATAAAAAAGGGTTTTAAAATTGTAATTTATGCCAACCATATGATGAGATCCTCATATCCATCAATGTTACATAATGCTAAAAAGATACTTCAAGCAAAAAAATCCTCTTCAATTGAAAAAAAAATTAGCTCAGTAAAAGATATGATTGAGCTGATTAAATAAATGTATTTATTTTTTGAAAAAGATTTAATCGCTGGTTATTAAAAATGACTAAAAAATTTTCTTCAAAACAAGATTTAAAAAAAATTAAGAATTTCTTAATTAAAGATAAATTACTGGTAATTTCAGGGAAAAATTCATATACGAAATCTGGTGCTAAAAAAATATTTAATTTCTCAAAAAGTAAAAATTTACGATTATTTTTTAAAAAATCTTATATTCCAGAGATACAAGAATTAAAAAAAATTATTTCTTTAATTAAAAAATTTAAGCCAAAAAAAATTTTATTAATTGGGGGTGGAGCAGTTATGGATCTTGGAAAGATATCAAATTTTTTATGGAATAAAAAAAATCTAAAAAAAAGTATTATACAATCTAATTATAAAAAAGAAAAAAACTATGCCAATTTAATTGCGGTTCCAACAACCGCAGGATCAGGTGCAGAGGTTACGAGTAATGCTGTTATATACATAAATAAAAAGAAATATTCAGTAGAGCATAAACATATTAAACCAAAAAAATTTATATTGCATCCAGAGTTAATTAAAAAAAATGTTAACAGTCTCAAATCTTCCGCCGGATTTGATGCACTTGCTCAAGCTGTAGAGTCATTAGTTTCTGTAAATTCTAATTCTCAAAGTTTAAATTATTCAATTTTATCTTTAAAATATGGATTAAAAAATTATTTAAGTTATCTAAAAAATTCAAATTCAATCAATTCAAAAAATATGCTTTTAGCAGCTAATTACTCTGGCAAAGCAATAAATTTAACAAAAACTACTGCACCACATGCTCTATCTTATCCTTTTACAGCTCATTATGGAATAAGCCATGGACATGCTGTTTCTCTGACTTTTACTGATTTTATAAAGTTTAACTTTGAGAATATGAATAAATCTATTACTAAATTTTCTTTAAGAGATAGACTTAAAATTTTACTAAAACTTACCGAAACACAAAACTTATCAGAACTTTTAAAATATTTTGATAATATTAAAAAAAAAGCAAAACTTGAGGATAATTTTAAGAAATTAAATATAAATATTAATAAAGACTTAAATTTAATTACCAAGGACATTAATTTGTCTAGACTTTCAAATAACCCCGTTAAAGTTGATTTCCAAACAATAAAAGAAATTCTGTTGAAAAAATAAGCAAAATAACTTACTATGTTCAAGTATTGAACATACAAAAATGCCTTTCCTAGTATTTAAAAATTTATTTTCTATATTCGATAAATCACACAAGGTTTACATCTTTTTTATTTTTTCTATTTTTTTTTTATTGATGATTTTAGAACTTTTTTCAATAGCTCTATTCATTCCATTAATTGCATTTGTTTTAGAAAATAATATTGAACAAAATAAATTTTTTGTTTTTTTTAAAGAAAACTTGAACTTAGATCTATATTATCTAGTTGGAGATTTAAAAAACTTTATAATATTTTTTTTCATCATTTTTCTTGTTAAATCATTACTAGTAATTTTTTGTAACTGGCATAAGATTGGTTTCACATATAAAATAAGAAAATATTTAACGCATAAAATTTATAAAAAATATATTAATTTACCGTACGAAAATTTTATCAAAGAAAATTCAGCTACTTATTTAAAAAATATCAATTATGAAATCAATATAGTTTCAATTGGACTTATTCAGACGTTAGAATTTTTTTCAGAATTGATAATAATTTTCGGGTTAGGCATTTTTCTTATGCTGTATGATTTTAAAGTTTCAATTATAGTATTGATTTTATCAATCATGTTCATATTTTTAATAAGTATTTTTACAAAAAAAAAAATGTTTAGTCTCGGGGAAAAGGTAAGAATTTTTGAACAGTCTAGAATTCAAAATTATATTGAAAGCTTTAATTTAATAAAAGAGATAAAAATCTACAACAAACAAAATTTTTTTGTAAATAGAGATTTAAATTTTACTTCAAATTTTCTTCAAACTGATTTTCTTTTTAGATTTATTAAAAGCATACCAACAGTTTTAGTTGAATTATTATTAATAACTATAATGCTTACTTTAATATTAATTAATATAGAAGTAAAAAGTACAAATCATATTCTTGAATTATTAGGAGTTTTCGCAGCCTCAGGTTTTAGACTTATGCCATCTTCAAAGAGAATGGTTAGTTCTATTCAAAGCTTAAGATATGCGCTTCCCTCAATAAATAACATAATTAATGAATTTCCAAAAAATGAAAAATTACACTTAAGTAAAAATTCAAAAAACGAGATAAAAGATATTAAAAAAAGTATTTTGATTTCAGATGTATCATTCAAATACGACAATCAAGAAAAGCATGTTTTTCAAAAATTAAACATAGAAATTCCTAAAGGAAAGATTACAGGAATTAAAGGAACTACTGGGTCAGGCAAAACAACAATGGTAAATCTTATCTTGGGATTAGTTTCTCCTACAAATGGTTCAATTTTTATTGATAATAACAACTTTAAAGACACTAAAATTTCTTCAATTCACAGTCTGATTGGCTATGTGCCTCAAAATATATATTTAATGGATGCAAGTATTAAAGATAATATTTCTTTTTTCTCGGATGAAATTTCAAGTGAAAGTATTGAAGACTCTATTGATAAAGCAAATTTGAGAAAATTTGTAGATCAGTCAATACATGGTTTAGCAACTAATATAGGTGAAAAAAATAGTAAAATTTCTGGGGGGCAAGCACAAAGAATTGGTATTGCGAGAGCATTGGCCAAAAAACCTAGAATTTTGATTTTAGATGAAGCAACTAATGCATTGGACATAAGAACAGAAAATGAAATTTTAAACGGAATTTCTAATTTAAAAGGAGAACTGACTATTATTATAATTTCACACGATGAAAATTCATTAAAAATTTGTGACAAAATTATAGATTTGGATAATAGGTAATATTAAATGAAATTTACCAAAGTAAGAAAAGCATTTTTAAATGATATTATTAACAAATATAAAAACCAATACTTAATTGATCTAAAATCTTGGCTTCCTAACCCTTATTACACTCTAAAATATAAGCTTATTTGTGAAGTCGCCTCATTTATCTCATATTTTTTTTTGAAGCTTAGATTGACTGCAAATACGGTAACGATGATAAATTTGTTACTAGGGATATTAGCTTTAATGATTTTTGTAATGAACATACCTGAGTTAAAAATCATAGGCTTGTTAATTTTTTTTTCAAAACAAATATTAGATAATGTCGATGGATTTATTGCTAGAGTAAATAAATCATCGTCTGGATTTGGTAAAAATTTAGACGCAATTTGTGGTCATGTTTATTATCATTCGATTTTTTTTTCTCTGGCTTTTCACAACTATTATATTTTTGAGAACGTAATCTTTATTTATTTAGGTTTTTTAGCATTCTTGCTGGACATTTTAGTTATTAAAAATAAAAAAACTAAAAAAAGGTACGATTTAAATAATAAATACTCATTGCTAAGCAATTTATATATTTTATTACAATCCATAAATTATGATGGAAGGACGAAAAAAACTGATTTAATACTTTTATTGATTTTAATTGAAACTTTCATTTTTCCTTTATCTTTTTCATTTTTATTAATTTTTTTATTTTTAATTCCTAAAATTTTAAGAAATTTTTATTTATTTTATAAAATCATCATATGAAGATCGAGAATAAAATTTGTTTTTTTTTAAATTGGTCTCGAGAAATTGACATGTATTTGAATATTTATAAAAAATTTCCTAAAGAACAAATTATATTTTTAATTAATAATTTTAATCAGGATTTAAATTCATTTAGTAAAGATATGAAAGATATTGAAAACTATTTAAAAAAAAATGATTTTAATTATGATTATTTGTCAGAAATTTATGGTAAAAAAAAATTCAAACTTCTTATTAGCACTGGAGATTTACCTATTAAAAATTTCAAACTAAAAAACTTTATTAAATATTTATACGCTAAAACATTCGGAATATTTATTGAAATGACAAATTTAAATAGTATTTTTAAAAATAAGTACGGTAGAGATTTTACTGCTGGCGGGCATAATGCAAAATTTTTTGGTGAGGAACTTATTGAGAAGAAAATATCAATTCAAACTGTTAAATTCCCTAACGGTTTAGATAGAAATGTAAAATATTTTCCTAACAAAACATGGAAAGATATATTTGATTTTTATTTTACTTCTTCATTGATGGAAAATGAGTTAATTAAAAAAAAATTTCCAAAAAAAAAGACCTTCTATATAGGTTACACAAGATTTAATGAAACAGATAAACAAGAAGAAGAAATAATAAAAAAAGAGTTTAATTTTGATTCGACCAAAGAAACTATTTATTGTTCCCCAAGTGAATGGATAATGAAACTCCAGAATGAAAGTTCTATTATTAGTTATATAAATTTTCTTAAGTTATTAGATAAAAGATTTAATCTAGTACTTAGACCTCATCCTAAATTAAAATATACAAAATTTGATTATTTTAAATTTTTAAAAGATTCTGGGCTCAACCTAGATTTAAATCCTTTCAGAAAATTACATAATTTATTTAATATTTCTAATTTGATCATCACAGATTTTGGAAGTTCAGTTTTAGAGGCAATTTATCTTAAAAAAAAAATATTAATTTACAATTGGCAAGATGAAGAAAATCATAGAATTAAACTTGATAAGATGAACAGTTTGGATGGTTTGATTAGAAATGAATTACTTAATATTAATGATATACAAATTAATAATTATACTGAATATGTTTATGATTTAATAAGAAACAAAGATTATCAAAATAAGGTTGAGAGTCTAAATTTAAATTTATTTGGTGAAGCAAAAAAATATATGGATCCATTTGACGTTATTAAAAATATTTATGAAAAAACAAATACCTTATAAAAATTTTTTCAATTTATTTGTAAAAAGGCAAAAAGTGCCTAAAAAGGCTTTAATTAAAAATCAAAATGAGAAACATAAAGTAATAAATACTCATAAAAATAATGTTTCTTTAATATATTTTCCTAAGAAAAAAATTTACAGAAAATTTGCTAAAACTAAAAACAGCTTAGAAAAAATAGACTCAGAGTATCAAGGTCTTAAATGGTATTGTAAAAGAATAAATAAAAATACTAGTTATATAATTGAAGATCATTACAAGAACAATAATTTTTCATTTATTGATTTAAATGAAAAAAAAGGAAAAAAAGCAAAATCATGGAAATCATTACAAGATAATTTCACTTTTCTGATAAAAGCATTTAAACATTATATAAAATTTTATCCCAAAACTAAAAAATCTCAAATACATGGGGATCTTACTTTAGATAATATAATTTTTAAAAAAAATAACGTTTTTATAATTGATTGGGAATATTTTAGTTCGAAAAAAAGCTATCGGGGTTACGATATTGTATATTTGTTTCTCTCTTCAGTATGTTTACCACATGTTTTTAACAAATCTTTTTCTAAAAAAGATGAGAAACTATTTAAAATACTATGGAAGCTTTTAATTAAAGAAAAATTTAATAAAAAAATGATTTATGATCCTTTTAAATTTTTTGAAAACAACATAAGAAAAGATGTTACTTTACACAAGGCACTTAAATTATCAAAATTTAAATTCTTTCCATTTATAACAAGCAAACATCATAAAAAAAATATAGTGGAAATTATCAAATCATTATGAGTAAGAGATTAGAACTAATTCTAAAAAAAATAATTTTAATAATCTTAATTTCACCTTTAATTTTTACCTTTTACAAATCTGAAATTATTTACAAAAGTGAATTACATGGGTATTATTTTAAATATTACATCATTTCATCTGTGTTGTGTTTTTATGCTATTGTAATTTATTTAAAGAATTGTAAGTTTTTAATTTATAACTTAATTATTTTACCGAGTATTCTAATATCTTTATATCTTTTTCAAGGATACGAAATCCAATTCAAAAAATATCTTATAAGTAAAGAATTTTTTGAAAAAACAGGAAAAGAATTTGATGCTAGAGAAATCTTTGAGGTGTATGAAGATCGACTATCTAAAGGTGAAAAAGTTACAGTTTGGGTTCCACCAAAATACTTTACAAAAAAAAAAAAATTAGATTTACATCCTCTATCATCAATATCTAATATTAAAACTATTAATTGCAATGAGAATGGATATTTCTCAGAATACATAAGTGATAGATATGGTTTTAATAATCCTGATGAAGTTTGGGATATTGAAATAGTTGACTTTTTAATTATCGGCGATTCTTTTGCTAGAGGAGAGTGCGTTAATAGAGGACATGACATAGCGTCATCCTTAAGGAAATTATCAAATAAAAATGTAATATCTCTTGGATATTCATCAAATGGACCTTTAACAGAATTAGCAAGTTTAAGAGAATATACACCAAAAAATACTAAAAAGATTATTTGGCTATATCATGAAGGATCAGATTTAAGTGATTTAAACTTGGAATTAAAAAATGAAATTTTAAAAAAATATCTTAAAGAAAAAAACTTTACACAAAATTTAAAAGTTAGACAAAAAGAAATTAATAAGATTATAAATAATGTAATCGAGGAAGAAAAAATGATTTATAAAGAAAAAAAACAAAAGTTAATTTCAGAGAATTTTAAAAAATTTATTACCTTATTTTATTTGAGAAATTATTTTCTTACTGATCAGAACTCTAATTTTGATATAAAACCAACTAAAGATTTTAATGAAATAACAAAATTAATTAAAAGTTTTGCACATTCTAATAACATGAGTTTATATTTTGTTTATCTACCTGATTTTGCTCGTTATGAGTTAGAACTTTCTCCGAAAAATATTCAAATTATCAAAAACATCATTGAAAAAAATCAAATAAAATTTTTAAACATTCATGAAGTTGTTTTTAAAAATTTAAAAAATCCTAAAAGCCTTTTCCCCTTTGATAATAACGGTCATTACAACGAAAGAGGATATGAATTGGTAAGTAAAGCAATATTTAAATTTATAATTAATTAAATGAGATCATTTTTTTAAGATAATGAAAAATAAAGTATCAGTGCTAATGACTGTTTATAACAGCGAGGAGTATGTATTGGACTCAATAGAAAGTATTCTAAATCAAACTTATGAAAATTTTGAATTTATAATAATTGACGATTTATCTGATGATAAAAGTAATCTCATAATAGAAAACCTAAAAGATAAAAGAATAAAATTTTTTAAACCTAATAAAAAACTTGGTAGAACAAAGGCTTTAAACTACGGATTACTTAAATGTAATTCAAAATTTATTGCAATTCAGGATTCAGACGATATTTCTCAAAAAGACAGATTAGAAAATTGTATGAAAATTTTTGATCAAAACAATGAAATTGGTTTAATAAGCACAAATTTTAATTTTATAAACTTTAGTGGAAAAAAAGAGAATCAAAAAAATGATTTAAAAAAATTTAGACAAAAACTTCATAGTCTCAAATACATTAATTTTATTCCACATTCTTCTATAATTTTTAGGCGAGATATATTTGATGAAAATTTATTTTACGACGAGAGTTTTTTATATGCTCAAGATTATCATTTAATATTAAAGTTTTTTAAATACTCCAAAATTTATTTGTTTAATGAAGAGTTAGTGAGTATCAGACGTCACTCAAAAAATATGAGTAATAATAAATTATACGAAAGAATTAGGATTAAAGAAAATCTAAGACTTCTAACGTTTAGTGTAAAAAACTTTAAACTAAATTTTTTTGAATTAATAAACATAGGCATAAGTATTATAAAAAATATTCTTAAATTTTCTTATTTTTGGATTTTTAAATAAATTCATATTGTGATAGTTTTTTTAAATTCGTTGAATATAAAATTATTGAGAATCAAAATAAGGACCGTTAGCTCAAAAGTAGAGTGCTCGCTTGACATGCGAGAGGTAGTAGGAGCGTTACCTACACGGTCCACCATATTAAACTATCTTTCATTTAATAAAATTTTTTTTAAAATTTTTTTTGCAAGAGTAAAGTCTTCACTCGTATCAATTTCTTTCCATTGAAAATTTGAAATATCAACAAAACTAACTTTCTCTCCTTGTTTTATTAATTTATTCAAGGACTCAGTGTAATAATTATTAAAATTTTTTCCTTTAAAACTAATTAAAGACCTTTTAAGAATTTTAGCTCCATTTTTAGAAAATTTAGAAAATCCTATAAAATTTCCATCTGAATTTTTTAACTCAATATGACTACCTATTTCTCGAATTGAATTTTTTTTAACTTTTACTCTCATGGTACCCAAAAGATTGGATTTTTTATCAATAGCTAAAACAAAATCTCCTTTTTGAGAAATTAATTTTTTTAAAATTTTAATTTCAAATATGACATCGGAAAATAAACATACAAAAGGTTCACTTAATTCATCTTTTACATGTAAAAGAGTATGCAAATTATTTGTCTTATTAAAATTAGGATAGTATACAAATTTAACTTTTTTTCTTATTTCTCTCTTAATTTTGCTAGATTTAAAACCAGTTACAATAACAATTTTTTTGATATTTAATTTTAACAATTTATCGATCAACATATTTAATAAAGATCGACCTTTAATTTTTAGCAAAGATTTTGGTTTTCCCTTCAAGATATTTTGTAATCTTGAGCCTTTTCCAGCTGCTAAAATTATTGCTTTATTTAATTCTTTAACCAAAATGTTGTCTCATCCATAATTCAATATTTAAAAGCATCCATACTTTCTTTCCAGCAAAATCAAAGTTTTTATCTTCTCTCATTTCTAATATCTTTTTTAATTCTTGAGTATTGTAAAAATTCTTTGAAAGAGAGTTTTTACTAATAAGAATTTCTTTAATCTGCTCATTATTAATCCAATCATTCAAAGGTATGGGAAACCCCAGCTTTTTAGCATTTGAAATTTTTGTTGGTATATAAGATTTGGAAAGCTTCCTTAATAAAAATTTATTTATGTCATTAACTTCTGTATAACTACTGCTTGAAGAAAAAAGCGAAATTATTTTGTGAAATTGTGATTTCCATCTAATCTTATATTCAAATGGTACTGAATTTATAAACTCTACTATTTCATGATCTAAAAAAGGAACTCTCGCTTCTACACTTGCAGCCATTGTCATAGTGTCCAATCTATCTAATAGGCACTTTAAGTGTTTTGTCTGAAACATGTATAAAACCTTATTATAACTCTCAGATAAGTTACCTTTTCCCAAGATAGTCTTCCAGTTATTTTCTAAATCTATATCATTGGCTGTTTTAAATTTAAAATCATTTGAAAGCAATTTATCTTTTTCAATTGGCGAAAACCAATTATAACGACTTAAAATAAATTGATAAAAACTTTGAAAATTATTCTTACTAAAATTTAAGCCGAATCTTTTTATGAATTGGTTTTTAAAAAAATCAAAAGGAGATTTCTGAACTCTTGAGTATCCGCCAAAGTATTCATCAGCACCTTCACCACTGAGAACTACAGAAATTTTTTTTTTCATTTCCTTACTAAGTAGATATAGAGCATATTCGTGGGGAATAGATGCTGGAACTCCTTTTATTTTTATAAGATTATTTAAATTTTCTATAAAATTTGATTTTTCTAGAACAACCTCATTGTGATTTGTGTTTAAATATTTAGAAACTATTTTAGCTTTTTCACTTTCATTATAGCCATGTTCTGACAATGTAACTGAATAAGTATTTAAACTTCTATTCATATTTCTTGACGCAATCGCAGAAAGTAAAGTGGAGTCTAGTCCGCCAGATAAAAAAACACCTAAAGGTACATCGCTCATAAGTTGTCCTTTAACTGATTTATTTAATAAATAATCTAATTTTTCTAAATAGAATTTTTCACTATATTCTTTTTTTACGTTAGGTAGCGGCACTTTCCAAAAACTAGAAAATTTTTGCTTCTTATCATTAATCTTTAAGTACTGACCAGCCGGTAGTCTTTTAACGCCTGAAAAAAAAGTCTCATTATCTTCTGTCGGGTATCTAAATGAAAGATAAGAAGATATAGCTTTTAAATTTACTTCCTTTTTAAAAAAAGGAAGAGAAATTAATGAATTTATTTCAGAAGAAAAAATTATAGAATTTTTGTGCTTAAAATAATACAAAGGTTTGATTCCCAATCTATCTCTAATTAGATAAAAGCTTTCATTTCTTTTGTCGTAAATTGCTATTGAAAACATTCCATTTATTTTTTCTACAAAGTGTATTCCCCAAACTTCGTAAGCGTATGGGATAATTTCAGAGTCAGAATTTGAATAAAAATGATATCCTTTTTTTTCTAGAATATTTTTAATTTCCTTAAAATTATAAATTTCTCCATTAAAGATTGTAACAATAGTTTTATCTTTATTTAAAACAGGTTGACTCCCGTTTTTTACATCAATTATAGAAAGTCTTTTAAAACCAAGAGAAACTAGTTCGTCATTATATACTCCCTCATCATCAGGACCTCGATGAGTAAGTTTATGCTTCATTAAATCTGTAAATTTATTCTTATTTAAGATTTGACAGTTAAAGTCTACAATACCGCAAATACCACACATATTTAATAAAATTCGATTTTGTTTGAACTATTACTGCAATCTATTATTAATACTAATCATATTCAATTAAAACTATAATATTTTTTTATAAATATGCGATTAAAATTAAAAAGTAATCAAGTCAAACAATTTAAAAGTTCAGGTGTGATTAAAATAACTGATTTTTTTACTAAGAATGAAATAGTAACCTTAAAAGGGAATTTATTAAAAAAATTAAAGAAAAAAAATTCATTTGATCGTTATTATGAAAATTTAAATGGAAAAAAGTATTTAAGAAGAATTGAAAAATTATCAAGAAATTCAAAAGATTTTTATAAAATTTTACATGATAGAAATTTAAAAAAAATTTTTAAACAGTTGACAGGTAAAAAGCAATTTTTATTTAAGGATAAACTTAATTTTAAATATCCTAAGAGCAAAGGATTTAATCAACATATTGATGGTCATTGGCATTGGTTTAATAAAAACGATACTAAAGAATTGGGTTGGAAAAAGTATGGATCGGATTTTCTCAATATAGTTATTCCTCTTGAAAACGTATACAAACAGAATGGCTGCTTATACTTAAGTTCAAAAAAATATACTAATAAATATTTGGGTAATAATTGGAAAAAAATTACTAAAAATTTAGAAACTAATAAATCGATTCTTAAAAAATTTAAATACAAGCCATATCCAATAAAAATTGGTGATATCCTAGTATTTAATTGGAAGGTAAGTCATTATTCAAAAAAAAATTTATCTAATTCTTCGCGGATGATTATTTATGCAACTTTTTCCAATAAAAAAAACCAAATGAAAAAATATTATTTAGATAAAAAAAACAGTAAATCCACTGTAAAACAAAAGATTTTCTTTTAAATATTAAAATAGTTTTATATTTCATAATAATCTGATAAATAAAAAAAATGTTATCTACTGAAAAATTTGTCTCTCTTCTTACAAAAAAAAATATTAATTTTTATTGCGGTGTACCAGATAGTTGTTTAAAAAATTTTACAAATTTAATTACTAGCAACAAAAAAAAAAATATTATTGCAGCTAATGAAGGTAGCGCTATAACAACTGGAATTGGTTATTATTTAAAGACAAAAAAAATACCTTTAATTTATATGCAAAATTCTGGTATCGGGAATGCAATGGATCCGTTAACCTCGTTAACGCCAAAAGAGTCTTACTCAATTCCTATGCTTCTACTAATAGGATGGAGAGGTTCTCCAAATTTAAAAAAAGATGAACCCCAACACACAGTGATGGGTAGAATTACCTTAAAAATTTTAAAACTCATGGATATAAAAACCATTGTTATAAAATCTAATAAAAATTTAAAGAAAATTTCTAATTTAATTGATTTTTCTAAAAAAAATAGAAAACCCGTCGCATGTATTGTGGATCGTAATATTTTTTCTAAAACAAAACCAGTTCAAAATAAAATGTTAATTAAAAAAAATCTAGTATTTAGACCAGATGCAATAGAATGCATTTTGAATTGTGTTGAAAAAAAAACAAAAATTATATCAACTGTAGGTTTTACTTCTCGAGAACTTTATCAAATAAGAAAAAATAAAAAAATTAAATCTGGTCAAGATTTCTTGATGATTGGAGGAATGGGACATACTGCAACAACTTCATTAGGAGTTTCACTCTTTGATAAAAAAGATGTATTTTGCTTAGATGGAGACGGTTCTTTTTTAATGCATATGGGAGGAGTGGCTACGGCTGCAGCTCATACAAAAAATAATTTAAAATATATACTTTTTGATAATAATTCTCACGAGTCTGTTGGCCCGACAAATCAACCAACTATTTCAAACAAACTAGACTTTAAAAAAATTGCTGAGGGTTTTGGCTTCAATAAAGCTTTTATTATAAAAAACAAAAAAAATTTTAAAAAAAACTTAAAAAAATATATAAAATTAAAAGGTTCGATATTCATATTAATCAAAATTAGAACAGGCAGTCTTTCTAATTTAGAAAGACCCAAGAGCATGCCTGATATAAAACGCGCTTTCATGAAGAATTAAATACTTTTTAATTTTTTCTAAGAAAATTTATAAATTTGAAAAATTAATTTTATGTTCTTGAATTTAATTAAAAATTATACACCTAAGTTTTTTTATAATTTTCTAAAAGTTTTTTATCATATATTTAGATTTTACAGATTAATTAATCCAAAATATTCCACATCTGAGAATATAATTTTCGGCAATAAAGACTCTGGTGATTTTATAAAAAAAGAAATTGCAAAAGCAAAAAACTATTTAGAATTTGGTTCAGGAAATACTACAATTTTTGCAACCCAAAATAACATAAATTTTTATTCTATCGAGAGTGATAGAAATTTCTTCTATTATCTTACTAATAAAAAAAATATCAAAAATATCTATTTTTATAGTCTAGGATTAGTTCAATTTTACTCTTATCCTTTATTTAAAAGCAATATATTTAAAATTTATTATAGAAGTAGAGCTAAAATTTATGTATCTAAAATATTTGAAGTTTTAACTACAAAGATGATTATGCCTGATTTAGTTCTTGTCGATGGAAGGTATAGAGTAGCATGTATGTTAAATATTTTTTTATATCTAAAAAAGAATAACTTAATTAATACGTGTGTAATTCTAGATGATTTTAAACATAGAGAACACTATCAAATAATAAATTCTTTTTTTAATATTTCATTGGTAGGTAGGTTAGGTGTTTGCTATATCAATGATAAGGCTCAAACCTCAGAAATTAATAATTTAATAGAAAAATACTTAGAAGATCCCAGATAATCTTATGAAAATACTAATAAAGCAATTGATAAGAGCTTTATTATAAGTAGTTTTTTAACAGTTTACTTTTCTAAATAAAGATCATATAAATTTTTCGCCTGGTAATTTTTGCGAAGGGGCCACACCCGATCCCATTCCGAACTCGGAAGTTAAGTCCTTCAGCGCCGATGGTACTTTGTCTTAAGACACGGAAGAGTAGGACGTTGC
>MDTB01123401.1_pt1 | contig 23709 bp, 33 predicted proteins | sample 811161 | NCBI WGS metagenome assembly MDTB01 (sample SAMN05326650, study PRJNA326480) | marine metagenome | isolation source: seawater | place: Mediterranean Sea | collected 2009
GATGCACAACTGGCTTAATATCAGATGGCCAAGTTGATGCAGCTAGCTTTAATGCTTCCTCTTCTGTCTGACCACCGGTACAAAACCTATGGTGATGGTAGTCAAACACAATTGGAATCTTGATAACTTTGTGAATCCTGTCGTAAATATCTTTGGTGCTCCACATACTAGCCTTATCGTCATTCTCAAGAGTCAATCGATTTTGACAGTTTGGTGACAACTTTAGAAAATTCTCACACCAACGCACTGCAGTGTTGCCAAAGTCTCCACCGTAGGTACCACCGACGTGGATGTTAATCTTGTTGTATGGTGTCGCATCATAGAAGCCCATGAGATCAAAAATCTCTGAGTGTGTCTCAAGTTCCTTGATAGTTTTGCGAACAGTCTCCGGGTTGGGAGAGCCTAGTACATTAAACGGGCCAGGATGCGTTGTGATACGATGACCATGACGTGTAGCAAACTCACCAGCTTGGTCAAGATACCAAGAGATATCATGATAGTCTGGTAGATCTTGTAGCCTGTATTCGCTAGACCACGGGAATACATCGCTACTCATACGATAGAACTTAATGTTCCTAGCTTCATTCCACTTCAAGATTGTAATTAGATCTTTACAATTCTGAAGAGCCAACTCTGACGCATAGGCTACCCCCTTCTCCTGAAAAGTTCTTTTGATCATTGAGCGATTAGTTGTCACCCTTTTCGACTTAGGCAAGTCAGATAGGGACATGTTAATGCAAGCATATCCAAAGTTCATTTGTCCTCCATTGTTTACTTATAGTATCAGTTGTCTTCTGGTTTGTCAACACCAAAGTTTGATTTGTACCACAATCTTTCGTGAATGTAATAAAGGCCCATCTTTGTGATAAGCTCGAGAAGGCCAATGGACGCACCAACCCTAATGTCTCCAGATATCAGCCAGCCTAGCAGCATGGTGTCGAGAGTGCCTACGATGCGCCAAGTGATCGCTTTTGCTAAATGTCGTTTTTTCTGAACCATTTAGAATCCTTTGTAACTATCCCCTACCACGATAAGACTACCATGGTTTATTGCGCTCTCATTATAACAGTGGTATCCATATTTGTCAACCATTTCTTTAACAATTGTCTTCATTGTGTTTGAATCGCCAGTGATAATTCTACAAGGAACTTCGGCCCAATTTAAGAATCGTGCTACCCTTTCCTCTACGTCTTGGTGTCTAGTTTTGTGAAGATCAAGCGTCTTTAATTTCATACAAGGGCCTCTGTGTTTTGTTAACTTTCATTAAGTATTTGATTTCCATAAATTTAAATTCGTTGTAGTGTTGTAAGTAGACCTTCGCTCTACCGGATATGTCACTTATAGAGACGATCACACCGATAAGTTCACTGCTTGTGCCAGTGTATCTAACGAGATCGCCTACTTCTACGTGATACATTTCTTTTTCTTTGCGGGGCCCTCTTGACCTGGCGACGAACTTTCTTATTACTTCGTGCCACTACCTTTCTGTTAGAGTATGTCACTCTTCTTCTAGGCTTGTTGTATGATCTTCTTGGATGAGACCTGACAACTTTTCTACTTGTCCTATATCTCGTAGGAGTTGTTCTCCTAACAATCTTTCGTGCAGGACGACGAACAACTGTCCGCCTGTTAATGACGCGGCGCTCTCTATAATAAGGGGTGCCAAAGTTTAGCCTATATGATGGATAGCTTCTGTAAACTATCCTGACTGATGGCCAAGTCCAATATTCAACATAGGACTCCTCTACCTCGTAGTAAATTCTTCCTCTTGGAAGATTGTCCAACTCCTTCACAATATAAACATTGTATGGATCGTAAAGCTCCACCTCTGTTTCATTGACATAACAATCATCCGTTACAAATCCGGCACCCGTTAAACTAACAACGTATAATACGCAAGCTTCAATTATCATTTTCATTTTCCTTACATTCTATTAGTGCTTTACCACACTCTTCACTTAGTTCGACGAACTGATCTAGATTTTGTTCACATTTATTTAATCTTTCTAGAAGTGTTACCATAAAGTTGTGCTGTGCGATACATTCTTGAGGTATGTTTGTTGTCTCAGAGATAGTGTACACATGGTTATAGAAACTTAAGCTGTAGCCGATAGCTGCAAAGCTGACTGCTTGTGTAAGCCAGATGATTATGTTTTTTGTTTTACTCATTCTTATATTCTACCATAAAAAAATATTCTGTCAAGGAAAATCAACAAATTTAACTAGCCAATGATTTGTGACCCATCCGCAGTTTGGATCTTCTTTTAAGACGGGTGATCGAGAATCAAAAAAATTTGAAAACTCTGTTCCTGGGACCATTCTAACTAGCGCTTGTTTTTTGTCTTTATTTGGACTTTTCCTTTTCTCCCCCAAAGACAAAACAATGCCGACCCACTCCCTACCATAGAGAAGATGATATACCAAGTCACCGATTTGTAGATTTGGTTCTCTTGTCCAGTCGTTCAACCTTTCTTTGTTCCTCGATATCTTTGTGGGCTAAATGGGATACAACACCCAAAGTAATTAAGCACAAAATCCACAAAACAACGACGATTTGATAAAAGTTTCTCATTTTTCAATACACAATTTATTTATCTCTTTCTGTTCAAGAGCTTTTTTATCTGCTAAGTTCTTATAAGCAAACAATACACAAGTAAAGACTGCAGCTAGAAATGCGACCTTCCAGTCAAAGTTGTCAAACTTCTTCATATGATGTTACCTTTACTATTGCTGAAATTTTGGATACATACCCTTGTTTAATATCTGACCTATTTCTTTTTTCTGCATCAGATATCAAAAATTTTAATTTCTTAAATGCCTTCTCGGAGTTGATATAAAACTCTATTGCTTTTGTTAGTGCGATAACAGACGCCGCTACAAAGGATTTTCCAACATGTCTAAAGCTCATAATTCTTTTTGAGGAGTTAGACAATCGTATTATCACTTGTACCTCCGCATCGGAGCCCGATGTTTCTTTGTTTGAGAAGTTTGGCTTTACCTCAAAGTCCTCGAAAGAGATATTCTTTATTGAGGGGTAATCTTCCGAGTAATGTCTCAACGCGCCGGAAAATATTGCGTCTATGATGCCACTACCAGAGCAATGTAGATTAATTTCTTCGCATGACTTACCTTGACACTCTTCAATTATTCCGTGAATATTTGATTCGTCAGGATCTTCATAGTTCTCCTCTATAATTATTTTAGTGAATTTTAAGCTTATATAGTCTTGGCCAAGAACATTATGAATAACCTCATATAGTTTTTTTCTTTTAGCTTCCTCTACTGTCTTGGCCATTATTCTATTCTTTCAAATGAGGTTGATACTTTGAATATTCTATCTACGTTGTTAACCGCCTTTATTGATTTTATTATTCTAACTTTCGAGTTCTCTGGTGAGCTAATAGAGCCAGGTATGCTGGGTATGAACTTGATAGAGAGACCGGAGATGTATCTTTCTTCTGCTATCTTTCTATTTGATACCACAACTGTTACGATTGTCACTCCTGGGATTGCTCTAATATCCGCTAGAATATCATCTAGACCTCTCTGCTTTGCTCCCGATTCAATGCGGTATCCAATCATGCAATAGAACTTATATATGCCACGCTGTCTTGATCTGCCCTTTTCCTCTGTGATACTATTAAGGTAGTTGTTTATCTCTGGTTGTATGCCTGTAGATTCAAAAGCAATGGAAGACTGAACCCCTCCCCAATCTGGAGCATATTTCTCAAAGGTTTGCTCAGGGTCATCTACTGGAATATACACCTTGCCTCCAGAGTCAGTAATCGCTCTCAGGCGCGAGTAGATAGGACGTAAAACTTGACCCCTTACTAAATTATATCTGTATTCTTCTGGAGAAACATCGCCTCGGTCGACGGCTTGGTTGATCCATGGTCTGGTGCTCTTATACACTCCTCTAGTGTAATCTGGTATTCTGCGTATGAGTCTTGCGAGGTCAGGATCACCAGATTGTTTAGCCATAGCAATTAGCTTTTTAGCAGGTTCAGGGAAACCTTCCTCTAGATTTCTCTGCATCTGTAAAGCCTTCTGGACCACGTTTGAAAGAGACTTGTTCGCAGCCTCAACAACTAAATCATAATTAGAGTCAATAAATCTCACAATATTGAGTCCCAGCTCTAGCTCCTTATCATCCGCCTCTGGATTGTCAAGAGTCATTCTGATTATAATTTGAGCCTTTTCACCATTGCGATAAAGATACATCTCTAGCGAGTCTGGAATAGAAAGATCCTGTACCACTCTTGGGGGAAGGTCATCTATAGGAAGCTCTAATTGTTGTGCAAGATAAGTTTGCACTGCTTTGTTCAAGTTTCGCAGGCCATCAGTCAAGCCTTTAGTTAACTCTGGGTTTATCCATTTGCCACCTAGCTTTTCCTCGCAGATAAACCTTAAGTAACTGTATTCAACATCAGTGTCAATAGGAGTCGCGTCAAATCGTATCTCTTCCTCACCAGCATAATCTGCATCCACAACTTTAAAATGATTAAGGCTCCTCTGTATATCCTCTAATTTAGTTCTGAGGGTGTCAAATGCAGCAGGTGGTATGAACTCTTCATCTGCAAGGTACTTTAAAAGTATTCTTCGCATCGCAGAGAATTTTCTCTTTTCTTGGAAGGTTACCTCTTCTAATAGCTCTCTATAGCCTTCGGGAGTTGGCTCGTAGTTTTCTGCAGCCATACGGAATTCAAAAAAGGTTTTACCTGAATAATCGTTTATGTCGAGATCTTCAAAGTAGATTTGTGCTTCTGACATCTTGTTAATAATTTCGCCAGCAGTACGATAACCGTCATCGAATTGATACTTTCCGTTTTCAAATATCTCATTGTCCAACTCAATTTTGAAACTTGCCCAAAAGCTAACGTAAGCGCCTTCGCCGTAGTCGTCAATTTCAAAGCCATAATCGGCGTGCTTGATATCGTCTGCTAAATCTTGCTCTACTTGTAGGCATTCGGCTTCGTAGGAATCAGTCGGGTCTGGCGGGTTATCTAGAACATTTACAAATCCATTTTGTATGATGTCGGATGCGATATCATCAATCTTTTCTTTCTTATCTTCGTCTTCGATTAGTTCATAGTCCTCTTCACCGAAGTGAAGAGCTGCAGCTTGATAAACGATGATATCACTGTGATCGTTGTCAGGAGCATCGAAAACCTCTTCAAGGTCGCCATCTTTATCATAAACAAGAGCCAACTTGTGCATACTATTATCTGCAGGAATACCATCAAATCTTACCATCACAAACGCCTTGCCATCTTTTGTATACTGATTAAAGTAGTTTCTAGATTGTGTTGCAGAGATGCACCAGCGTGTGTTCTTGCCGAAATAACAAGAGGAGGCCTCAGAATACGGACGGACGGCGAAGATTCCGTTCTCATCGTAAACGATCTCTGTGGTCTTCATCGCTTCAGCTTTCTCTTTTTCCTTTTTCTGGCTAGAGGATAGTCCCAACCTAGACAGAGCTTGCTGTAGTTCTCCAATAGTGTACTTATAGATATCCTTTTCTTCTATGCGCTGTTGATTTTCTTGAAACGCAAGGACAGCCTCAAGAATCTCATCTGCCACTGTTTTCACATGCTGGATATCATAATTTTCACTATCGATCCAACTTTCAGAATCTTCGATGTCTTGCTTAAAGCCACGGTGAAGCTCCCTCATACAAAATAAGAGATACTTTGATACGCCCTTGGGACCAAGGACGCTGTCTAGCTTTTCGCGACTATAAGCAAGCCAACCCGTGTCAGTCAAGACGGGATACTTTTTCTTAATGTCTTTGACTCTCGCTTCTACAAGAAGTTCAAGTTCTTTTTCTTCGTTGAGATAGGATTTCCAGATTGAGTTGAAGTTCATAAAAAGATTATACCTTTTTTATAATAATTAGTCAACACATAAACAAAAGGCATCCGTTTGGATGCCTTTTAAGCATAGAAGGTTAAATCACTGAATAGCGATTGTTCTTGCTGGAACGGCTGTGTCCTTTGTAGGGACAGATAAGGTAAGAATGCCATTTTCAGACTTTGCTGTGATAAACTCTGGATCAGTGTTTTCTGGCAATGTCCATGACTTTGTAAAGGACCTTGTTGCAAACGAGGTCCATGTCTCCTTTGTCTTCTTGTAGGACACGGTCATAGTGCCCTTCTCAACATTGATATTGATGTCTTCTTTATTTACACCCGGCACAACTAAAGATACCTCGTATCCCTCTTTGGTTGTCTTTACATTTGTCTTTGGTCCAGATGCTCTAGCCGGGATTGGATTTGCGATAAGTCCATCAAAAAAAGTATCTCCCCAAATGCTAAGTCCACTCATATTGTATTCCTCCTTGTTTTGCGGACGCTCTCTTAAAAGCTTATATATATTATAACCACTTCTGATTATTTGTCAAGCGTAAATTTGAATTAAAATGATAATAATTGAAAGAAAAAGACAGGACATAGTTTTGAGTGTGAACATGCTCTCACCCAAACAAAACCAAGTGAGCACTGGAAAAATAAGAAAGCCTGTTCCCGAGCCTATAAATCTAGCTGCCCAGACAGACTCTGTTGCCCCTGCAATCATTCTCCAGGCATACCAAAAAAACATACTGGTTGGCACGCCAAACACAAAGGATGCGAGCAGTGGCTTGTCTTCCCAAAATTTCCACATATATTGTGAGTTTAACTGAACCCCCCCGCCGATCTGACCGATCATGAATAGTATGATCCCAAGAAACAACACCTTCGACATCTTAGTGCTCTTTTAGGCTTAAGCCTGCCTCTGAAACCGTCTTCTTACAATCCATCAAAGCCATTACAAATGTCATAATCATTTGAACGTGCTTGTGGTCAACTCTAAACACAGCGTTTTCTGCTGCTTGCTCTAGCTTAAATATCTTATCAAGATATTTCCTAAAAGAACCAGCATTAGCATAAACTTCACAGACTGCTTGAACGGTGTCGCTTCCGAGTCTCTTAATATCTTTGTAGTGATCTGACAAAATCTCATCTGATCTGATGATAAGAGAGTCTGCTCTTCTAAAAAAGTCTTCGACCTCTTCTCTTTTCAAATCAAAATATTTCTGTTGCTCAGACATTTCTACCTTTACCCCAGAATGATTTGTTTCTGATGGAATCCACCACTAGAAGTGCTGAAATATACCTCTTGTCATCTTTCTGAATAACTTTGGCCTTGTAAACTTCTAGTTTGCCATACTTTGGCTTTGGGGTCCTCTTGGCATACTTTTTGCGTGGTGGTGGTTGGTTTAAGTAATCCACACATGCTTTAGCTAAGTCTTCCGCATTGTAATCATCATCGAAAAGGTTTTGATCTTCAAGGTTGATATATGCACCTACAACCCACTTCTTAGATCCAAAGCTAATGATGTCCCAAAAGCAACTACCATGGTACCTACCAAATCTAACCTTATTGGGATTCTCGCTACTCTCAATAGGCAATAGGTCACACTTGATCATTAAAATACTCCACTAAGTCTGTATCCCCGCCGATCAAAGTTGTCTTGCCAAAGTTTTTGTTATTTTGAATAATAATCGGCACAGTTTTCATATTGTAAAAGTTCTTTGCTTCTGTAATGGATTCTGGATCCTCTGAGAAGTCAAAAAAGATATTTTCTTCTCCTCTTGATTCTAGAAAATCAACTGCCTTCACGCAAAAGGGGCAGGTCCGTCTACCATAAATTAAGTATCTATTATCCATTTAGCAGTTTCCTTCCTGAGAAGATTCTTTCCTGTAGTTCAACTAATGATCCCATCACAATAATCTTTTCATCTCCCAACAGCAGGCAGCAAAATGACTTTGAGTTAGAGAAGCTTTCTTTGAGAGAGCTATCATTTTCATATGGTCTGATATAGCTTACATGACTAGGATTGATAAATATAGACCTAGTGTTATATCTTTGTGTAAAGCCAGGGTTAGGGTTTCTAACTACTTCCGTTAACTTAATCACTTGTGGGCACCTCCCCTTCAGAATTTATTGTTGTTATTGCTTGAAGATAACCAGTTAACATTGAGTCACAATCTCCAAGAGCCAAATCAATATCCATCATTACCTTTCTGATCTCATCAATTTGAGTAATCGTTTTATCAATTGACGTTTTTCTTAACTCTTTAATGTTACTTAAAAGTTCCTCAACCTTTTTGATATCTTCGTTGCACTTGTCTAGTAATGGGTCTGCTCTGCTAGGAACATCCTCTAAGTTTACGGTTAATGCTATCTTTACTTTCATATTTAAATCCAATCACTGTAAGTCTTTAGTGCATCCGTCCTGTGTCTTGCGTACACTTCTGGATCCAGTTTAATATTGAGGTTTGTTGCCAGCTTTTCTGCTTCTTCCCAAGCTAACACCTCTTCTCTAAATACATCTATCCTGTGTTTTATGTTCCCTCTAACGTAACCACTACCATTTTTCATATAAGGAAACATCCTGCTCCATTGTTTTTTATCTCGTGTTCTCATTATAGCATGACCAGCCTCATGAAGCAAGCTATGAACGCGACTTGTATAATTTTGTCTTGTGTTAATCTCAATAATAGCAGAGTCATGATAATAACAATCTTCAAAAACTGTGGAGTAGTCAACAGTTATTGAGTATTCATTATACAAAAAGCTTTCTATTTTATCAAGGTATTTCTTAGATTTTTCTTGTCCGTAGCTCAAATCTCTATCCTAATGACTTTAGAATAAATGCGCCGACAAGGCCGACAACAGTGGTAAAAAGGGTCCAAATCATCTTGGAGGATGTCGCTTGCCATGCTTCAAGGGCTCTTAATCTTGCGTAAAGCCCCTGGTCAGGATTGTATACCGCTTCCTTTATCTTGGCGATGTCCTCAGCCATCTCTTCTTGCTTTTCCTTAACAACATCCATTCCGTTGCAAAGGCGATCAAGTTTAATTTCGATATCAGACATGTTGAGACCCTCCGTCATCTTAATTAGTCACCAACTCTCAGCTTCACTGAATAATCGCATAATTTGTTGTAATTAATGTACCTGCAACAGACGCTGCATTTTGCAATGCACATCTGGTTACCTTTACTGGATCGATGACACCTGACTCAAACAAGTTAATGGTTTCCCCTGTCAAGAAATTAACACCCATCGTGTCTTCGTTTGAAAGCTTGGTTACAACATCTGAAAAATTCATGCCGGAATTTTCTGACATAGTTCGCAAAGGAGAACTCAATGCTTCTCTGACAATGTCTACACCCAAAGATTGCTCTTCGTTATCTGTCTCAGTATTTAAGGTGCTAGAAATCTTATACAAGGTGACACCACCACCAGGGATAATACCTTCTTGCTGTGCGGAGCGAACTGCCTCTAGAGCATCTTCAATTCTGTGCTTCTTCTCAATCATCTCAACTTGAGTAGGTGCACCGACGCGGACGATAGCAATACCTGATGCTAGGCGAGTAATTCTTTCTTGAAGGGTCTCCGCTTCATACATCGAGTCTGTGTTCTCGAGATCTTGCTTGATCTGATCAACTCTTTCGTCAATCTCCTCAAGGGTGCCACCACCATCGACAACTGTTGTCAGGCCCTTACTAATCTCAATAGTCCGCGCAGTGCCAAAGTCTGTGAGCTTAACGTCTGTGATGTTATCGCCTGCAGACTTCTTAAAATACTTTGCTCCAGTAGCGACAGCAAGATCAGACATAATATTTCTTCTGTCTTCTCCGTACCTTGGAGCCTTAACTGCTGCTACCTTCATCGAACCCCTTACTGTGTTCATAATCAAAGCTGCAAGCGCCTGTCCCTCTACATCCTCTGCTACAATTAGCAGTGGCCTAGACTCTCTGGCAGCAATCTCAAGAGCTGGTAGGATTTGATCAATCCTATCAATCTTAGAGTCTGTAATAAAAAGAAGCACGTTTTCATGCCTCACAACATTTCTTCGTGTATCTGTGACAAACGCCCCAGCAGCATAGCCAGAATCAAACCTGAAGCCCTCCACTAGATCTAAGCTTGTATCTACAGAGTTTGCTTCTTCAATTGTAATCGAACCATCCTTGCCTACCTTATCGACAGCTAAGGCAATCAGATCACCAATAGACTTATCATTATTAGCAGAGATTGTTGCGATATGAGCAATATCTTCTGCTGTTGCAATAGGGCGGGCCCTTTCCTTTAACTCTTGGACCACCACTTCCACAGCTTTATCGATGCCTCGTTTGAGTTCAGTTGGGCTCTTGCCCTGCTGGATATACTGCTGGGCCGCTTCAAAGATTGCTCTTGTAAGAACAGTTGACGTTGTTGTTCCATCGCCTGCGTCAACATTGGTCTTGGCAGATGCTTGCTTGACGATCTGTGCTGCAGCGTTCTCAACTGGATCATCTAGGTCCACAAACTTTGCAACAGTCACACCATCCTTGGTAATAATTGGCATCTTGCCTTTCTCTTGCAAGATTACGTTTCGACCTCTTGGGCCAAGGGTAGATGCAACATTGTCTGCTAAAACTCTAACCCCATTCAAAATTTTATTGTGTAGTTCTTCCTTGGAAGAAAAGTGCTTTGACATGAAAACCTCACTTTCTTTTATATATTATAAACACTAATTGTTGATTTGTCAAGCGTATTTTATCTTTCTTTGTCAGAAATTGCAGAGATGGCTTCCTCTGTTGCTTGCTTAAGTCCTTCGACGTCGCTTGTTGCAGCAATCGCGTGTGACTTTCTTTCGTCTTCACCGCCTTGCCCTGTGAAGTAGTTTGTTATATTGGTGTCGAATTGGCCTAAGAATCTGTAAACTGGGGCGATAGTTCTATTTAAAAGCTCTGCATTGTTTGTCCAAGCTCTCGCGAGTGTATCTCTACCTAGAGGCAAGACTGCGATAACCTCAAAGTTAGTTATACTTTCTGCTTGTTCTCTGGTGAATTCAAACTGCTCCTTGCCCTCATATCCCGGAGTCATTTCTAGGGATTTTATTATAGCCTCCTTATTTCCAGATTCTATTGCCCTTTGTAATTGTTGAACAACCGCGAAGGAGCCAAACAACTTTTCTGCTTTTGTGCCTTCAAATTTTGACTCAGCGTATCTAATTTCATATGGTCCAAAGCCCTGCAAGAGTTCTGTATCCATATTTAATATAACTCCAAGGAGTTCTTTCATGCCTTGGCCACTTAGACTAGCTTCGCTTAGATCCACTTCCTCACCCTTGCCTGGTGAGAAATTAAATACCTTGTCGCCTCTTCTAGACGGTATGATTCCGGGCTTTGAAAAGGCTAAAGTTTTTATTGCCATATCTCCTTGAACTAAATCTCTAACCAGATTTTTTAATTGTTCAGCAGTCTCTATGGATTCTCGATCTTTTTTGTAGACTGTTCTTAATAGTGGTGTCACAAAGATATCAGTAAAGTTCTCCAGAGTAATTGTAAATTCACCAAACTCTAGCCCCTGATCTTTGTCTACTCTTCGGGCATCTAGATACACAATGTGATCTCTCGATTTGAAATGTTCAACCATATTTCTGAATGATCCTTTAACCCCTGTTGTTTGTCCCAGAAGCTTTAAGGAGTATTCTCTGTTGCCCAAGACAACATCAGTAATCGGCTTGCCAGTAGCCTCTCCCGTATCATCACCCACGTCTGTAATTTGAACTGAGTCGTCTCCGAACAGGCCTGCGAGAAATCCTTCAAAGATAAAGCCACCAGCAGATTCAGTAAAATCAGCCAAGATGGTACTAAGGACCTCTATCATAACAAGAGTTGAAAGTATGTTCTTTACATCTCCTAGCACTATTTCACCACTGACAACAGATGCTAGGTATCTTAGTTTTTCACCAAGAGTTGCGCCGGGGATATTCCTACTATACTTTTCGATAATCTCTCTGTCGCCAGACTCAGGCACACCCCAAGCTTCTGTGATTCTTAATTTTGGTAATGGGAATTTTTCTGACCCTGCTGGAAGTGCATCTTCTTGTTCATTTAAGACTTCTCCGCTTTTCAAAACGGACTCTATCATCTCAAAGAGGACATCGTGAACTCTCTGCTTTTTCTCATACTTCTTAGCTAAATCATCAAAACTGGACATAAATCAACTCCTCTATATAAGTAGTATCACACTATCTCATCAGCTATGCCAAATTTAACAGCCTCTTCTGCAGAGAGATAAACATCTACCTGCTTCTTTAGCATCTTTTTAATTCCAGAGACGGTCAAGTTTGACTCTGCAGCGAGACATTTAATGTAACTCTCTTGAATCCATCGAACCTCATTGATCTCGTTTTCCATATTTGTAAGAGATCCACCGAAACCGCCCATTACACCGTGAATCATAACTCTGCAGTTTTGACCAATCTTTCTTTTGCCTTTTGTTCCAGCTGCTAGGAGCAAGACGCCTGCTGACATTACCTTACCTACACCAAATGTTTCAATGTCGCATGATTCTCTTACAAGCCTCATAGTATCATAAACGGAGAACATTTCTGATGCACTGCCGCCACTTGTCGAAACAAGCATCTTGATTGGATTCGGAACTGTGATGAGTTCCGAGTCAGGATCATTTGGATCCTCATATGCTACGGAGTTTGGATTCTCAGCAAAGTATAGAAGTGTAGAAACAGCATCGCCGCACATCTTCTCGCTGATATCACCATACAGAGAAAAAGATCTAATCTCTTCTGCTCTGGGTGAGTCGATATTGTTAATAATAACGATCTGATTGTCATCTAAGACACTATTACTTTTTTCTTCTTGCATTGATTACCTTTCTTTTACCTGACTTGCTCACCTCTTCCACCGGAAAAGATAGTGTTTTTGCAAACTTTACCCAAGAGCGCCTATCCTTAAACTCTCTCATAAGTAAAAGGATTGTCTTCTCTTGATTACGATCATAACCTTCTCCACACTGATTCCAGCCATCAAGCTCTTTATAAAGGCGATTCATTTCTCTTTTGCCTTTGATCTTCGCTTGTAATCTATAGATAATTAAACTATCTGAATCTAGCTTTTCTGACCATGCTACTGCTTCAATGCTCATTTTCTATCTTCTCCTCTAGTTGCTTTAAAATTCTATCAAGAGTTGTTGTCTTATCAAAAATAAAATGTGGTAGTGCTTTTATATACTTAGGTGGTAAGACAGCTACCACGTTAATAAAAATGGATTCTTTCCAATCTGACAGGAATTTCCTATCTGCAGAAATTAAATCATTAATTACCTTTCTATCTAGATCTGATTTTATGAGACTTTTGTGTTTAAATAATACTGATTTAGTAACGTCGCCTTCGATGGCTTTAATTATCCCAGCGGAAATGGTTAGAGTTTTCTCTATGATTAGCTTCTCATATCCTATAGATAAGAAAAGACTTAGTATTCTGTGTGCTAGGGCTCCCGCTAGGAACCATAAAAAGTAAGTCAACATATTACATATGTTATATTAAATCTGTTTGTTTGTCAACAGAAATTTAATCTTTTTTAACTCTTCTAAGGAGAGCTTCTTTAACAATTCTCTTAGAGACTCTTTCGGTGACTCTGTTGATCATCTCCTGAAGCTTCTCGTCGTCGATCTCCATCATTGGGGGTTCTTCATCGTCCATCTCTGGTGCGTCACCCATATCCATCTCAGGCTCTTCGCCCATGTCCATCTCAGGCTCATCGTCAGCGGCGGGGCCGGCTGCAAGAATCTGGTCAATCACATCACGAGCGGCCTGAAGACTCTCAAGATCACCCGCATCAATCTTGACCTCTGCCTCTACTTCGCCCATCTCAGGCTCGTCGCCCATGTCCATCTCAGGCTCGTCGCCCATGTCCATGTCGGCCTCTTCAAGATCTTCTTTATCGTCACGGCCGTAGACGCCCTCCTCTAGTTCTTCGTCGTCTTTGTTACCGTGCACTCCCTCTTCGAGATCTTCGTCGTCTTTGTTACCGTGCATTCCCTCTTCGAGATCTTTATCATCTTTCTTACCGTGCATTCCCTCTTCGACATCATCCTTTTTTCCAGATGGGCAGTGTGCCTCATCAAGATCATCTTCTTCGATGGTTTGAGTTTCCTCAATCCTCATGGCTGGTATCTGCGCGAGCTTTGCAAAGCGGCGAATTGTAGCTTCATTAAGCAGTGTTTTCTTACTCATTATGGTTTTCTCCTAGCGTTTTAATTAATAAAGAAGTGTAGCACACTATACTATATTTCACAAGTAAATAGTGTATTTGATAGCAAAAAAGATAGTTTTTTACACTAATTTGGATAGCTTTTTAAGTGCTTGTTGTTCAATTTGTCTTACCCTCACAAAACTAAGACCTATCCTTTCTCCTGTTTCCATGAGTGTTAGGCCATCTCCACCTTTATTGCGAATTGATATTAAGCAACAATTGTTATCCTCTTCAAAGTCAATCCATTTTCTACAGCCACTTTCTTTGCAGGTCTTATCTTCTTTTAGACACTTTCTGGCGCACTGAGTTAATCCGTCATCTTTCATAAATCAGGCATCTCCCTAGCTATGATATCAAACAAATCTTCTGTCTCCTTTTCATCTAAGTTAAAAAGACCCCTGATATCATCTCCAGACTCTATTAAGTCTCTGGTCTTTTTAATTCTACCTTTACCCTGTCTTGACAAGTCCAGCTTTACGTCTGTTATGTAGTCAATTATTCTACTATCATTTTCTAAATATCCAGTCATCATGGCTTGAAAAAATTGTATCTGAGTAAGACCATCATGTCTTAGTCTTACTCTTAAATCAGCGTGACGCTTATCTGAATCTTGGAAAACAATCTTCTTTCCCTCTTGGCCATATTTGTACTTATTATCTTGCATTTAAGATGTGTGTTCCACTTTCTACAATGCTGGCACTAGTTTGCCTGATAAAATGAGCCTTAGCTTGAAACTCACTTATAGATCTGGCCCCACTGTAAGATAGACCACTTCTAATGTTTTGTTTGAGAGACTCCAATGCAGTTACGACTGAGCCTTTGTAGGGTATCGTTGTAGACACGCCCTCTAGAGACCTTGCCTCTCCTCTCCAGGCAACCTGAGCCTCTACACTAGCCATACCTCTGTACACTTTGTATTTTTTATCATCAGTGCTGGTAAACACTTCGCCTGGAGATTCGTCTGTGCCTGCAAGCATTGATCCTAACATTACAAAGTCTGCTCCTGCTGCAATGGCCTTGACAGCATCTCCAGCGGTTTTGATTCCGCCGTCTGCAATGATCTTGGCGTCTGCATCAACATATTTGCAACAAAGAACAGAATGAAAAGTAGGGACACCATGGCCGGTCTGGATTCTGGTAGAGCAGATTGAACCACCACCGATGCCAATCCTTACTGCGTCAGCGCCCCAATCTGATAAGTCTTTGTACCCCTCTGGTGTTGCTACGTTGCCTGCTATGATTGAAATCTCGTCACCATACTTGTCTTTAATATATTTTAAACAAGACTCCATCATTGAGTGGTGACCATGAGCAACGTCAACACATACGATCTTTAATCCCCTCTCCTTCAGGGCCTCTAGTCTTTCTTTGTAGTCACTAGAAACTCCTATTGCTGCAGCTGAAATAAATGGAGTCATCATCGCTGCCTGTTCTTCTATAGAACAATACCTATGAAGAATGCCTAAGCCGCCTAACTCACCGATAGTTAGCGCCATAGATGTTTCTGTAACAGTGTCCATTGGGCTAGATATCACTGGTAAAGAAAAGTTGTACTTACCTATGGCCGAAGTCAAATCAACCTCTGAACGACTAACTATATCGCTCTTTTGTGGTGTTAGCAAAACATCGTCAAAACTAAGTGTCTCTTGCATTTTCTTTCTCCTCCATGTCTTTCATAATAGATCCTAAAAGTTCATTAGCGTGATCCCAGCAAGTAGGGCAGTAAAGATTAACTCTTTTCTCCTTCTCCCTAACAATCACTCTCCATGATTGTACCTGTTTTTTATCCTTTTTGTCAAATGGTATTTCACACATTGTACAATTATCTGGTATTTTATGAAACAAGCCTAGCTTTTCTTCCATGTCTTTTTTTGCTTGCTTCTTTCTTTTCCTTTGTAACTTTCTACTTGCTGAAGTCATTAGAAGTCACCAGTTGAGCCAAGTGCTCCATCTCCTCTTAAAGTCTTGCCACCATAAATGTTATCATCACTTATTTCAATTAACATTGGCTGTTCAACTTTCACAAAAACTCCCTGGGCAATTTTTTGCCCTGGCTGAACTACTCTTGCGCGTTCGCCTACGTTATGTAAGTTGACAAAAACCTCGCCATCATAGCCAGAGTCAACAACACAAGCACCAGTGATCAGCTGCGTTTTAGATGCAACACCTGACTTGTTTTTGATCTCAAGCATGTATCCATCTGGAACTTGAATCTTAAGGCCGGTTTGCAACAAGCAGGTTCTAGATCCTCTCACTGTTACTGGTTCGTTGTCTTCAGGGCAGAAAAATAAATCCATGCCAGCATCTGTTGGGTGAGCCCTGACGGGCAACTTTGCACTTTCTCTAACCTTATAAATATTAACTTTCATTTTTCCTCCATTTTGTATTTCTTTTCATAAGCTTCCACTGCAAGTGGAAAGTGTGTCTTCGCAATATTTAAACAGGCCTTTGCGACCTGCTGTATTTCCCACTGTGCACCTTCGTGCACCCTAAGAGATACAAACTTTAGTAAGTTATGTAGATTAACTGTTCCATAGTATTCTGTATATAGATTTTGTGGCAAGACACCACGAGCTTGTTCTCTACAGACTCCAGCGGCGATGAGGGCATCGTATAAATTAATGCTTCTACTATTATGCATCTTAACTGCTTCTGCTGCCTTTTCAAATCCTATTGACAAATAAGAAGAACTTAACAATGGATTCACCAACTCGTCGTTGCTAGCCTGTCTATTACTTTTGTGCTGTGTTCTAAACTGTTTTGGCTCATAGAACTTCATATCCACAGAAGTATAGCGCCTACTGATTTCGTTGTAAGCCCATGTTCTATGTCTGTGGTGTTGCGATCTTATGAATAGAGGAACCACAAAACGCATTGTAATAGAACAATGCTCAAATGGACTAGTGTGGTTGTGTTGCATAAGATAGTTAATAAGTTTAACATCTTTTTCATCTAGTATTTTCTTCTCCGCGCCAAAACTAACACGGGCGGCATTAACAATTGTTAAGTCGCTGCCCATATGCTCTATATATTCAACTGATCCAATATCATCATCAAAAATATTTATCTTCATGTTTTACCCCAATAATCTAAAAGTGCTGCTCATTTTTCTTGTGCTGAAACCCCATTGAGGATTCCAGTCAAGCTTCATCATATACGGCCTATTGACTCTCACAATATCCTTGTCTGGTCGCACACCCCAGCAACGAATCGTATTTGTCTCGTTGTTGTCGTCAATAACTCTGACGATATAATAATCTTTGCCGTTCTTTGTTTTCTTCTTAATAACTTCTCTTGGAATGCACCACACCACCCCACCAAGCTCTCCATCATACTCACTAATAGGTGGCACCATGTATTTATCAAGAGACATTCTAATATGCTCACCCATAACCAAGTTAAAAGGAAACACACCAGTTAAGTCAATTTGGTATTGAATCATCTCTTCTTCAGTGAAGTCTCCCTCTGGTGCATATTTATCAATGTTCTCTAACAAGTTCTTTTCTTTGCGAGGACGGTCAACTGCCACAGAACTCCAAAAGTGTTTGGTGCCTGTAAACCTATCATCTCTTAAACAGTCAAGAGCACCTGATCTACACAAGACATCAAGAGCTTTTTTGTTAAGCTTTGAGTAAACAATACTCTCGTTAAATAAGAACTCCTCAATCTTGCTAAATGGTCGGTTATTCAGTATCTGTTCAATGGCCTTCTCGCCTAGTCCTTTGACAGAGGAGAGGGGCTGAATCAAAGTCTTACCATCTTCTGATATCTCCCAGACCATTCCAGAAGTATTAATATTCAAAGGCTCAATCTTAAACCCAAGAGACTTAGCAATGTTGATTGCCTTTTCTTTTCTTGTCTCAGGCTCCTTATCTAAGAAAGCGGCTAGCCACTCTGCAGGATAGTAGTTCAACAACCATGCACACTGAAAAGATAAGAAGCAATAAGAGACAGCGTGAGACTTATTGAAACCATAGCCTGAAAAATACTCGAACGTTTCCCACAACTCTGTAGCTTCGTACCGCTTCATGCCCTTCTCTAAACATCCGTCCAAGAACTTAGAAAAGATCTTATCCTTCTGTTCTTGAACCTCGCCTGTTCCCTTCTTTGTAAGGAGCTTTCTAAGTTTATTGCCTTCATCAAGCGAAAGGTTCTTGCCTAGTTTGTGTGCTAACATTGCGATCTGCTCTTGAAATATCAGGAATCCAAAGGTTTCTTCTGTCACTCCCTTTACTAAATCATTAACATAATCAACATCATCAGGATCATTCTTTGCAGAAACAAATTTCTTATCAACATTTGCTGACAGAGGGCCGGGACGATAGATGCTTGTAATGGCTGACAACTCAATCAGATTACTTGGCTGAACATTCTTGCAAAACTTTTGTGCCCCATCTTCTGTAAACTGAAAGATGCCGGCCCACTTGCCTTCTTGAAAAATGTTTTGCCACACCTCTTGGTCACTAAGATCAACAGTATCAGGATGAAGGTTCTCGTTGTAGAACTTTCTAACTTGATCAAAAGTTGGATTCTCGATACCGTGATGTCTTTTAAGAATATGGCGGATAGCACCTTCAATCATTCTCAGAGAGGCCAGCCCCAGCAAGTCAAACTTGATAAAACCCATGGGCTCTAGCTGCCTAACATTCTGGCCCTCACTCCAAGGAGTCTGCCTAACTCCACCAGAGGCAATAAGAGGCATCCACTCATCAAGGTTCTCTCCAATCACAACACCACCCGCATGACGAGAGCAGGATCTTACCTGACCATAAAGAGATTCTACGTGTGTCTTGATATGAGGATACTTACCAAGAAACTTTTTCAAAGATTCGGAGAACTCCATTACCTCTTCAAAGGTTGGATTGTAAACCCCAGCTGTGATACCATGCTTTTTCTTTGCAAGAGGAGTTGCCTCATAGATCATCTTACTTGTAACCGAGTTAACCTCTGTAAAAGGAACATCATAAAACTTAGAGATGTCTTTAATCAGAGATCTAAGCTGGAGAGTGTTCCAGTTTGAGATTGGCACAACCGTGTCGTCTCCCCATTCTTGAATCAGCTCTTCTTTTAGTTGCATCGGCTCAGCAGTATCAAAGTCAATATCTGGATAACCAGAGCCGCCTTTTGTTAGAAACCTCTCAAACTGTAAGCCATACTTTAAAGGGTTAACTTGGGTGATACCCAGGGCATAGGCGACCAGAGAACCGGCCGCAGAGCCCCTTCCAGCGCCCACTAATTGGGTCTCCTTAGCCCTATCAGCGATAGCTTTCATAGTTAAGAAGTATTTACTGAACCCTCTTGAATCGATAACTTCAATCTCCATCGCTGCTCTTGTAAGATATTCATCGTTATCTGAGAAACCTAACTCTCTTAATCCTTCGGCTGTTAGCTTTTGCAATGCTTCGCCAGGAGTTGTATCCTGTGGTACAACAAAGTCAGGTAGACGAACAGTGTTATCTGGAAAGAAAGATTCAATTCTTTCATGCGCGATTCTGTGTGTCTCCTTAATAGAGTTTAAGACAACATCATCAGAGTAGTCATACTCACACTCTTTAGAATACTTCTTATAAGAAGCCCACATCTCATCACCATTCTTTGGATAAAGCTCGTATCCAATCTCTTCTACATCCACCGGCAGTTCAGCAGACATCCACTCTGGTCGCTTGCCAAGCCAGCCGAGCCTTTTGTAAAGCTCTCTATCTTTCCAAGCTGTTGGGCTTGGATAGTGACTATCAGCAGTAGAGATCAAAGGCAAACCAAACTCGTGATGCATCTGGATAATATATCTATTCAACTCGTGTTGTTCTGGTACGTTGTTCCATTGTAGTTCGCCATACCATCTGTCTCCGAAGATAGACTGCATCTTTTGAGTGGTGTCTCTAAATGCTTTTAGGATTGAGTCTTCTCCATTGTCTCTGTTTTCCCAGTAGCAGCCTGCATACACACCACCAAGACAAGCAGACGCAGCAATGATTCCGTTGTTGTGCTTCTTTAGAAGGGCATAATCTACACGAGGATACCTGTAAAAGTGATCACTATCATAACTCGTTGAAATAATCTTAAAAATATTCTTTAAGCCTTCAAGGTTTTGAGCCAAAAGAATCAAGTGCCTTCTTCGGTTTAAGATATTCTTCATCTTCTTTTTTGATTCTTCGTTCTCTACAGTTGTACCGGATTGCAAATCATCCTTGCTTTTCTTGTTTTGCTGCGCCTTCTCATACTCTTGCCTCCAGTTTGCAACTGAGGCCAGAAAGTAAGCTTCGACACCAAAAATAGGCTTAAAGCTTTTGCCTTCCTTTTGCATCTTCTTTGCATGGAGAACTTGATATGCTAATCCATTTGCATTGCCGTGATCAGTGAGAGCCAGGGCATCCATACCATTATTATATGCAAAGTCCATGTGCTCTTGCGGATATCCCAATGCATCAAAGATACTTCCCGCTACAGAATGAGCGTGAAGACCAACGAATGGAATACTAGGGCTCTCCCTATCAGTTGAGATAGTCAATTACTTCCTCCAGTTCAGACTTAATGCCAAGCAAACTTTCTTTAATATCATTCTTAATCAACCTAAAACACAGCTCGTTAATAAATGTCTCTTGCTCTACTGTTAGGTTATTAAAATTAACTGGAAATCCTATGGCTTCTTTTACATACCATGGAACCTCATCATAAAATTTATATGTCTTCATCTTTCTCTACCTTTGAATTATATTTCGATCTTTTCAGTAATGACTTGCCCGGACACTTGATATCTCTACTCTCCTTGGAAGACATATAGTTATGATATGCGCCCCAAGAATCTATCCTGTGATACCAAGATATCTCTAACACTTCTTTATCGATTATATCAGAACTAAAGATTTTGTCAATACTAAAAAACCTAGAAGACCATCTTTTATTCACGGGCAAGCTCTTATCTCCTCCAGTGCAATTACCTTTTACGTTTGACACATATGTCTTGTATTCTTCAGCATCAAATGTAAAGCCCAAATACTCACCATCTAAAACTGTTTTACCATTACAAGAAACAAAGAAAGGCTTTTTATTTGATATTCTTTTCCTATGCTTGTAGACTTCCCACGGTTGATAAACTCCATAAGGAAAACTAATGTAGTATCTGCTAGGTATCATCCACTTGCTTATCTTATCACTTATTATAAAAGCTGTCAGGGCCCCATGGATCGCTGACCATCCTAAGCTGTCTCTTCTATCTCTATCCTTTGGGTGTATCGGAGTGTAGAAGATTGGTATCTGTCTCCTGAACTCAGATGGATGTCTTACAAAAGATGACTTATCTAGATAGTAAGGGTCCTCTATGTAATCACCAAGACGATGTTTTATCAGTGGCTGCATGTCATCATTACAAACAACCCAAATAGTTTCACAGCCAGCGTATGCACACTCAACAACCGCTCTTTCAACAGCTAAATAGTTTTTAGCTATTGGTTGCATACTGTCATGCCACGGAAAGTTAAAGTCTAATTTTGGCCCAGCGACAGGCACAACACCTGCCAAATGAAAGGCCTGTTGATTTTTTGTTCCCTCTTCCATTGATTACATTTCATTTAAGGACAAATCTAAAAACTTTACATTTTCTGAGTCTTTATACTTTGACTTTCCCAGCGGTTCTATGTATCTGTAGTCTGGCTCAATCTTGACATTATAGTAAACTTGTTTACCATTTTTTGATATGCCACTTCTTGAACCTTTGATTCCTTTCGCACCCATTACGCTTTGTATTTTAAACTTTGCCATTGTTTCTGAAAAATCAAACTCTTCTAGCTGATCACTAGCAAGAAACGACTCTGCGACTAGATCCTTCTTATTATGTTGGCCATCTATTCTTCGGGACTTATAAAAGTGTATCTTATTGATAAAAGAATCTTTAGTCTCAATAGTATCAAATTTGTGAGTTGTTCCGGTTCTTACATTCATCCAATCAAAGACTCTGTACATGTTTCCTCTTTTGCTTACAAGCTCATTAGGCACAGTAACATTCTCGTCTTCAAATATATAACAGTTTTCAAACTCTATTTCCATGAGAGTTCCAGATTCCGGCACCACCTTTATAGTGTTGCCTTCTATTCTTACAGACTCAACATGGGAACCAAAAGGACAAAACCCATCTAAAGATTGCTCAAGAACAACCTGAGACCATGCCTCTAGTTTGTTTGTCGTGCTTAGCCATTTAAGACTTTCACTATCTTCTATTATATCAAATTCAAAGGGGCGACGCAATGAGTTTATTATAAGATGATAATCATTTACAAAAGAGTAACATACGGCCTCTAAGCTATAGCCTATAACTATGTCTTTACACTTCATTGTATTATTAGAAGCACATCCTGTAAAGCATCCATTCTTTTTTATCACTGAAGGGATAGATGTTGGATGCTTTTTTGTAGCCTGGCATTATAATTATGGGATCAAACACCATGGCTAGTCCAGAGTCATCTGAAGCATCGACACCTGCATCTGAGGGCCCTGCATCAACACCACCATCGGCAGGCTCTTCGGCTCTTCTGTTAATACAAGCTGCTTCCTCGATTGCCTCAACTATTGCCTCGGTAATATTTTCTACATTGTCATTCCGACCAAAGCCTCTTCCTAAGTCTCTTCTTACCGCACCATTATCGATAAGTTCTGAGTAACTTGCAGTAACAGATGGTGGTGCAATTATAAAAACCATCCCGCCTGATCTCGACATTGCTATGGCAGCAGTGTGTTCATCAAACAAGACACCCTGACCTCTTTCATCTCCAAGTATAACAATTATCCTGTGTTCATAGTCACTCAAATCTGTTGTGTGCACAGGATTGAGGCCTGGTCTGTTTGTATTCCATTCTACTTCATCTGGAAACCCATCATTGTCCCAGTCTAAAAGGTCATCAGTAAAAAAGTTTCCTATGGCATCATATGTATTCTCAGACGCCCCACCTTGATCAATTAAGTTACCTGCGAGTTGACCTTGTAAAGAAACAATGGCACTCTGCATATCCTCAATTGGAGGGACTGGAGGATCTTCAACTCCAGGGACACAGTTGTCAGCAAAGGCTTGTAGATAAGGATCTGGTATGTTGTCATTACCAACTACTGCTAGCATGTAACACACCTCCTGTACACCTTGAGCTTGCAAATCAGCAACTGTATTTCTTGTTGCGTTAAATGCAGCCATAAGTTCATCATTTTGCATTGAACCAGAAACATCTACCACCATCATTACAGCAACACTTCCTTGCTGAAAGTTTTCGTCTGTCATACCATCGCAGTCGTCGTCTTCTTCATTGCATCTTTCATTTCTTGGTAATATTTCTTCTTGACAATCAAAGTATCCGTATTGTTCTTCCCCCTCTATTCGCCTAGCCTCACAAATTGCCAAACCAAGACGACAATTACCTCCAACGTAGTTAGGTCCGTCTTCTCTTCTTTCAAAGGTTTCAACCTCCCCAGTGCGAGGATTGGTTGCACAAAGAGATGTTAGTGGACCACCGCCTGGACCTTCATCAATAAAATCATCACAATCATCATCTAGTCCGTTGCAGGATTCTGGCTGAGGTACATACAAGGGATTATCACATTCACAATCTCCAGCATCCTCATCAATGACGCCATCGCA